>JGI24708J26588_10000845_pt1 | contig 24944 bp, 15 predicted proteins | sample BioPla1DNA2_FD_26588 | JGI IMG/M metagenome (IMG submission 26588) | reverse complement strand
AGGATTTTTTTAGTCTATCAATTAATACAGCGCTAATAATAAAGGGAATACCAAGCCCCAGGGAAAAACACAATAGCATAATTATACCCTTAAAACTTTCACCACTACTAGCAGCGAGCATTAGGGCTGAGCCTAGAAATGCACCAACACATGGTGTCCACCCTATAGAAAAAATTAATCCAAAAAGAACTGAGTGAAAGAAATTGGGTTCTTTGGTCTTAATACCAATCCTTTTTGTATTATTAATAAATGGAATGGTAATTAAACCTATGAAATTTAAGCCAAACAGTATCACAATACTACCTGTAACAATATTCACTACTGTTTGATATTTTCTTAAGAAACCTCCGACAGTGCCAGCTAAAGCCCCCATTGAAACAAATACTATAGTAAAACCTAGAACGAAGCCCAAAGCATTTATAAAAGTTTTTTTCTTGTCTCCCTTTAAATCCTGACCAGCAAAGTACGAGATATAGATGGGTAGCATGGGCAACAAACAGGGTGAAATAAATGTTATGATCCCTTCAAGGAAGGTTATAAGATAATCCATATCGTAATACCTCACATTTGTGTTATAGTGCTTAAAACAGTTACTTCTCAGTATTAACAATTTGCTTTTCACAAAGGACATTACATTATTTTACCCCCATTAAATAATTTCTAACATTGAATTAGGAAGTCAAGACTTGCTCCACTTAATAAGCTGAACAGATGAAGGGTTTTGTGTGGGCCATTGTTAAAGAGCTTTTAAGTTAAGGTGGATTACTTCTTGTTTCATATTGAACTAGGTTTACCTTCTTGTTATATATTGTTAAACTTTTATGGAATATGATATTATGTAGATGAGTTCATCTTTATTTATGGATTTCACTATATAAAATATCGCAAATACTCAGATAGGATAGAAATATGTTTACAATTAGAGAATGCACTGAAACAGCGGGATTAACAGAACTATTTAAGACGACATTACTTACAGGAAAGACGTCAGAAATATTTGAAGTTTTAAATTACCCAGAGTTACTGGATTTATGGAATAATTATTTTCGTGGTAGAAACCCTAAAGAGGTCAGTAAAGAACACTCTGGAAAAAATGAACAATGGCGAGATATAGATGAGCAAATTCTTTTTTACATTGTTCTGCTAAGTCGAGACAGATACAATAAAGTTTTTTGGAATATACTCGGACGTGTATATCAGAAAAGTAACTTTAGTGAGCGGGATAAATTAGCTTTTGTCTGCTATCTCCACCAATGCAAGTTTTCTAATAGCAGGAAGGATTATAGATTCCTACAAGCTTTCTGTGGTGATAAAGGATTTTGGGTTGAGTCTCATTATGCTGCACTTATGTCGATTGCACAGGAGGATTCCACACCCGAACAGATACGTGGATATGTTCGGTTTTTCTGCAATAATGCAAACAAGCTAATGGATGATCCTATAATTAATGATTTTGAAACAGATAAATTAATTAGAGATATTAAGTCTTTTTTAGAACCCCATATTGAAAATTTGCCCCATGTAGATAAGTACTTTACATTAGGTATATTTAAGGAATTAGAAGGAGATATTGCCGGTGCATTTGAGATGCATAAAAAAGGCTATCGTGTTCATAAAAATCCTAAAATATTATTAAAATGGCTCTATAATGTGAACCAACTGGATAAATGGGAGAAGTTCTGGAAAGAAGAAACTCTCAATGGAATAAGGGACAGTGAGCAATACATAAGTGTAATATACGATTTATTACTATTTGCCAAAACGTTAAATGACGACATTGAAAAGCAGATTAGCGACTTTGCCACGTCTTATCCCAAGCCTCCATCTTGGAGGGAGTTGAATAATTTTTACTCTGGTGTTATTTCTTTAAATATCCTTGGTAAAATACTTCCGGCTTTCGAACTTATGTACAAGCTGTATCCAACTGATATTGCTGTTTGCGACGTATATGCCAGGGCTTTGTTTGACCTTGGAAAATCAGAAGATTGTATTAGTATCAGGGAACATATTTTGAACTATTGCAAATTTAGTGATGAGAAATATATTGATTACTGCTTCAAAATTATACTTCTATGCCTGATGTTAGACAAAAAGGAAAAGGTATATCAATACATAAAAAAGATTGATAATGTGGGTAGAAAATTATCTCAAAGAAGATCTATATATGGGCTTAATTTGTATAAAAAGCGAATTGCTTGGCTTCTTGACTTATATGAAAAAATAAATGATACAGGGAATGAAAAAGCTAAGCTTGCTTACTTAGACTTTTGCAGTGCAATGGATCAACAGGGGTTATATGGGATACTTATTTGCTTGTGCGATCAAGAAAACATAATGTTACTGGATTTTGACGAGACAATTAGAATAATTAAGAGTTCACAAGACTTTGAAGTAAATAAGTTTCTTATAGGTATTTACTTAAAATCAATGACTAATAGGAAAGATTTGAGGCAGGGCCTTATTAAATTAACTGAAAAAATTAATCCCATACTTTCTAGATGTTTTCCAAAGGATTTACCCATTGAGATGCTTGAAAAGGTATACAANANAATCTCAAATGCCGCTATTTCAGTAACACGGCAACGTTGTATTTCATTACTTGAATCCATAGATGATGAGGTGTTGCAGAAAAACCTTCTCAGCTACATGCTCGGTATTTATGATTATAAAACTCTTATCAAAGGGGTTATGAAATCACAAGTAATTAGTAGTTATAGAAAGGCAGAACTAAGGTTCGAGGTCTATTCCCTTTGTCTAAATGCTTATAATGATAATATTATATTTTATTATTTATGTGCTGAATCATTAATGGATATCGGGGATTATGAAAAAGCAAGAGAATACTTTAGATATGTGGCAGAATATAAGGACACTATACCCAAGCAAGATACATCCAGAATTATGATGTATGTTTGTGATATTTTCATAAAAACCCATATGCATGAGCCGGTGGACTTAAGCACAGAAAAAGATTTAAGCTATAAGGTGGCTGCTATTAGAAGAATAATTATAACTAGTGAATACGAAAGGAAGTATTTGGACAAGATTTACTCTATTCATAATGAGCTAAATCACCCTGGTGTATATATTATTAATTCTTTTATGCAAAAAAAGGCAGGAAACGAAATAGAGGCTTTAAGGCATCTTCAAAATATAAAAAATGATACTATATTGTATGAAATATGCATGGAGAATTTGAACCATATTTCACCTATGGCAGTTGATTATAGAAACAATCTTAAAAGCGACGATACTACGGCTTATCAGAAAGGGTACCAATCAGGAACTAACCGTGTTCAAAGTCAAGACATACTTGATAAAGAAATTGGTGACGTGCTTCGTAACAAAGTAAGCGATAAGGATAAAGCCACAATCAACAACCCTGATACTAATAATGCTATTACAAATATCGTTGATGATAAGGATATAAAGATTGAAGCAAAAAGTTTGGAGCTGCCAGCTCATAATATCAGTAATAACCAAACGATACTAAACAATATAGACAAGCCCAGATATGATGAAAAAACGACAAATATATTTAATGCATATAGTAGTTTAGAGCAATGGGAGGGGATTGATGATTTTTCTCATCTTTTGCCAAATCTCCATCATGCGCTTCTACAGTGTCCTGACAGAGCAGAAGGGGACAGAATGGCTTATTTTCGCGCAATAGAAACTTCAGCTCATAATATGCAAAAAGTAATTGAGGTACAAAAACTTACCGACAAGAGTAAAGTTTTACTCGAAGCTTCAAAACAAGCATATTTGTTAAATCTAAATGTAGACTTTTTCCTACTTTTTAATGAGTATGCATACTCCATGATAGCGGATTTTGATTACAAAAAGGAAATCGAAAGAAAGCTTATTTTTAGTTATGAATTCTTAGTGTTGCTCCATGCTGAAACGAAAACGGGTTTCAGTATTCCAGAAACTTATGTTGACTTTGCTTTTAGGTCAATGATTGAGGCGTATATTAGCCTTGATACCCCTGAGAAACTATTTGATAATTTGAAATACTTATACAAAGCAATAGAATTGTTTCAAGTTTTTAGCTATAAGTATATTCCTAAAATAAGTCGGGCGTATTCGGATGTCTATGATGAGATATTTGGCGTGATAAAGGAATTTATCATAAAAGTTCAACACTACAATGAAGCAACCGAAATTGATAAGAAAAAAGAGATGTTATCTCAGTTGTCACTTAACACTGTAGACTTTAATTATGTAATAGCAAGTAAAGTAAATAACCCTTATAAAGTTTTGCTTATTCAATTTATAAGTAGTGTTGACGGACTACTTGCAAAAGAGAACAGAAATCTTATTAAGATGCCGGACATAAAAATTGTGCTACTTAATGTTGATAAGATACTCAAGAGTGATGAAGCTCTTCAGTTCGAGATTATAAATGAAGGAGAGGCTCGAGCACTTAACGTAACTTCCAGTTTTAAAATTCTTAAAGATGATTTGGTGGTTTTATCAAAGGATTTCACTTTTGATGTTGTACGTGAGATGGAGAAGCTGCCGATAAGAATTGATACCGGTTTAACTAAAGAGGGTTTATATCATGTAAGTGTTCATGTGCGTACTGGCAATGACGAAAAACACACAATATCATACAATGACAGCTTTGAAATTGTTCTGCGTTCCGACGAAAAGTTTGAATTTATCCCGGATAAGTTTGTTGTATCACCTATAATAGATCAAAAAGGTTTCTTTGGGAGAAAGGATATTATAAACACAATTGAAAATGGTTTGTCGGGTGGAGTTGGAAATACAACATTTATAATATACGGACTAAGAAGAATAGGTAAGAGCTCATTGCTGTACCACATCCAAAACAAATTCGATAACGAGTTCATAACAGTTTTCTGCGATGGAGAAAGCCATCCTGCTAACGATACCGCTGAATTGGTCTATAGTATGTTTGTTGTACAAATACATCATGAAATGGTGGAACATGGAATCGATATAAACATGCCTGATTTTGCAGAATTTGAGCGTAATCCATTGTTGAGGTTAACAAGTTTTTTTAGGGAAGTGGAGAGAAAGCTTAAAGACAAGAGCCTTCTTTTGTTAATAGACGAGTTTGAGCTCATAATACTTGGCGTGCAAGAAGGTAAGTATTCTCAGGATTTGTTTAAGACTATACGCAGCCAAATGCAGCATTCACAAAAAACAAAAATTGTTATTGCTGGAGGCGGATACTTGCTTAACATGCTTGTGAACGAAGCGCTTTCTATATCTGATACCTCGCAACCTGTAAAGATAAGCTTCCATCAAAAATCCGAAATATTTGAAATGGTTCAAAAGCCATATGAAGGAGTGCTTCACTATTTACCTGATTCTTTAGAGCGTATTTTTATGCTAACAAATGGACATGCCTATTATGCTTCTATTTTGTGCAAAGAGCTTATTGGCATTTTAAATAAAGAGAAAAGGTATGTAGTCTATCCTTCGGATATTGATTTAGCAGCAAAGATTGCTTTAGAAGTAAATCAGTATGGTAACTACGAGAATATGTGGGAATCACTGTCCGGGGTAACTGAAAAGCTGGTGCTTGCAGCCACAGCAGAGGAATTGGACCATTATGACGATTATATAACTATGAAAAAACTATACGAGAAAGCCGAGGATATAGAAGCGAAATACGATCTGGATGGATTATTATACAAAACTCGAGTATCGGCTGCAGTTAATAATATGCTAAAGATTAGTATTTTATCAGAAAAATCTGGCGGATTTCGAGTTTCATTAGAACTTTGGAGAAGATGGCTGCAAAAGGCATGGCCAGTCCAACGAGTAATTGAAGTATATAGCGATGAAATAAAGACAGAAATGCAAAAGGAGGCAAATATACTTGAACAATAGCATCTTATGCGACAAACGTTATCCAATTGAGCAACCTGATGATTTTATAGGGCGAGAAGAAATTATATGGCAAATTAAAGACAAGGTATTCAGCGGAAGAAGAAATTGTATTGCCATAATTGCTGATGATGGTATGGGCAAATCTTCACTGATTAACTACATATATTTTGAAGAAACACAAAAGAATCTAATTGACAATTACGAAAAAAATCTATTGGTTTTGCTCAATAATGCCGAGCCATCAAGTTTCGAAGATTTCTTTTTTATTTTACACGAAGCAATTTATGAAAATATCCAGCTAAGTAGTTTCTTAAGTGATGAAATAAAGGAAGAAAGTCAAGAAATCTTTAGCGGCGACAAAGGTGTATTAAATGCTAAAACTATATTTGAGCTGAAAAACTTATTAAATCGTCTATTTTTATACCTCTACAAGCAGGAAATTACAACAACTATATTAATCGATGATATAGATAAGATGACGAAGGCAATAGGGGATCGGGATAAAACTAATGAGAAGCGTCAAGTAGCCAAAGAAAGTTTTAAATATCTTAGATCCAAGGTTAATGATGTAAGGAAATGCGATATAAGGTACATAATTACTAGCAAAAAGCCTCTGAAATCTATTTCAAAAGAATGCTACGAATCTGGTTTTCCGGGAATTTTTGAGTACAAGACACTCGAGCCCTTTACTGAAAATGAAATAGAACAATACCTTTCAAAATGCAATATGGACCCGGAAGATAGCAAGTATTCTGTTATCAGAAGAATATCTGGAGGATTTCCGGGGATTCTCAGGTCAGCCTGTAAGGTCATGGGTGAAATAGAAAAAGAGCATGGAGAGAGTAGTGAGAATAAAAACATAAGCCAGGATGAATTTTATAAGAAAGTTGCATTAGATGCGGCAAATACTCTCGAATCTCAATGGAATGTATCCTCTGACAACGAAAAACTGCTATATAAAGCAATAGCAGAAAATAAAGATTATGAAATGATAAATAGTGGTAATAGGGATTGGTCTGTTGAGCTAGATATAGCAATTAACAGAAAAATTATAGATACCGAAAGATTATTTACTTCGGAGATCTTTGGCTATTTCGTAAAGCATATGGCAATCATCACGGAAGATGAACCCGATGAGTTTAAAGCGATAAGTGAAGATAAAAATATTATAGAAGAGGAAAAGGCAAGCGAAGTCCAAAACATTAATGCGGCAATGCTTGAGCAACAAAATGATATTCTTGCAAAGTCTAATATGATGAAAGATGATGCAATAAACATGCATAAAAAAACGCTGGATATGTTATATGAACAAAATAAAAGACTGTTTTCAGAGTTTGTTTCTAAGGACTCCAAAATTAAATCATATAACAGTACAGTTTTAAATCGTGAAAGTAAAAAGGAATACAATGAATATGTAAAAGATGTGTTCCAAAAGTACATGGCAATGAACATTTCCGAGACTGATGGTTTCGCATCATTGAGTGGTAGATTGACAGAAAATGCACGGGAAGTCATAGGTGATGAAAACCATAGAATGCTAACCGAAGCAGAGCTGTTGTTTAATGTCTATCGGGAAACTGATAATGATCAATCGCCTGTGGGGGTTTTATATGGAAAGCTATTAGAAAGCCTTATTAACAAAGTTGCGCTTCCAAAAATAAAAAGCATTCCATTAATACAAAGCTCTGATATTGTTCTTACAAAAGATGGTCAAACACGCCTTCTAATTGAATGGGACAGCATATATATTGGTAATTTAAGGTATGTTATGAATCAATGCAGGAACATATTTGAACAGGATAATTACTTGAGAAATAAGTTCAGAGGCATCTATACATTTGATTTTCGTAACAAACTAGAGGATATTAGAAACATAAGAAATAAGTGTGATCATGAAAAAAAGGAGCCAGGTGATAAAGTAACGGTTGAAGACATAGAAGTTATGAGAGATTCGTTGTTCGGTATCAACACGTATGATACAGGTATAATTGAAGCTATGGTTAAGCTTTATAATATGTGAGGTTGGACCTATAAGAACTAACTTAAGAGGTGAAGATAATGCCATTGGTGTTGGTTCCCATTTTCATCACCTTCTTTCTATAACCATTATTCTATATAACATAACAAAAAATTGCAAGTTAGGGGGTTTATAGCAAAAGAAGGTCAGCTTTTACTTTTTCATGTCCTCCTTTGTCGCATTCCACAATGAATGGTAAACGCTAAGAGATTTTGTATATTTTATATAAATTATTTCATAATTTCACAAAAATTTTGTTGAAACTATATTATAGAAATGGTAAAATATACTTAAAAGTGTGAGCGATGACTCACGTCAATGTAAATTATAGGTGAGTACAATGTATAAAAAGCTGGATTCTGATACTATAAACAACATTCTCGAAACTGGAATAGAGGAATTTGCCAACAATGGCCTGGATCGTGCAAACATTAATGTAATAGCAAAAAAAGCTGGTGTCAGTGTGGGCGTAATCTATAAATATTTCAAGGATAAGGATAGTTTCTTTCTGGAATGTGTACGGCATAGTCTAGAACTTTTGGAACAGGTGTTGCAAGATGCTTTTTCGGATGATGCAGATGTGATGACGTGCATCAAGAGAATTGTTTACGCTTTGCTGGAGCATTCCAGAAAGCATAAGAACTACAATGTGATGTACAACGAAATCACTTCAGGAAGTTGCAGGCGATATGCAAATATCCTGGCAAAGGAGATAGAAACGCGTACAGCATCTGTATATGAACAACTTATGGAAAAAGCAAAGCAATCGGCGGCTGCGGAGATCAAAATAGATTCTCGTATGCTCGCCTTTTTTTTCGATAACCTGCTGATGATGCTGCAATTTTCCTATAGCTGCGATTATTACACCGAAAGAATGAAGATATACTGTGGTGAAAATATTTTGGAAGATGACGAAAAAGTAGCCAATGAATTCATCGGGTTTATCGGCAGCGTTTTGGGTTACCGATGATTATAACAGGGTGCAATAGAAGCTCAAGAAGTAATGGTTTATAAGCAAACGGAGTTACCGGTGATATAACCGGTTGAAATAGAAAAACTTAGAAAGGAGGATGACTGTTTGTATGTAATTGCTTATGACTTTGGAACCACAGGAGTGAAAACCTGCCTTTTTAGTATCGGAGAATCGCTTAAAATGGTGGCAAGCGAGTATGGAGTATATGGATTGTATATTCTTGAAAATGGCGGAGCCGAACAGGATACTGAAGAATGGTGGGGGGCGATGTGCACTACAACACGAAGACTTTTTGAGAAGACGGACGTCAGACCTGAGCAGATTGGTGGAATTTCTTTTTGTTCTCAGATGCAGGGGCTAGTACTTGTGGACGATAGAGGAAAAGCCCTTAGACGGCCTATGAGTTATATGGACCAGAGAGCAGTATCAGAAATGAAAGCATATCTAAGCCATGGGCTTGCTATCTCTGGTGCTAATATGCGCAAGCTGATTAAAAGTCTAATAATCACCCATGCAGCTCCAACCAGCGTAAAGGACCCTATTTGGAAATACAAATGGGTTCAAAACAATGAACCAGAAGTTTTCTCTAGGATACATAAATGGCTGGATGTAAAGGAATATTTAATCTGCCGCTGCACAGAACAGTTTGTTATGACAAAGGATTCCGCGTTTGCCACCTTCCTTTATGATACCAGATCGGTGAAGTGGGGCTGGAGCAAGACGCTTTGTGAACTGTACGGTGTTGATCCGAAGCACCTTCCAAAGGTAATAGACAGCTCTGAACAGGCAGGCGTGCTTACAGATAATGCTGCGCATGAACTCGGGCTTAAACCCGGTATTCCAGTATACGGGGGAGGCGGAGATGCGACACTGATAGGCGTAGGTGCGGGATGCATTAATGTAGGTGATACGCATATTTATTGCGGAACATCTGGCTGGGTTGGCACTGTGATTGACAGACAGGTAGTGGATATTTTTGCGAAGATTGCAGGTATTATCGGTGTAGAAGCAAATAAATATATTTATTTCGCTGAAATGGAGACTGCAGGAAAATGCTTTGAGTGGGTAAAGGATCATCTGGTCTTGGATGAGATCGGTATTTACCTAAAAAAGACACAAATTACCGAGAGTAAAGAAAAATTATACGAAAGCCTATATGATTATATGTCCGAAACCATATCAAAAATTGGTCCAGGAGCGGGTGGCGTGTTTTTTACACCATGGCTTCACGGAAACAGGTGTCCCTTTGAAGATCCTAACGCAGCGGGAATGTTTTTCAATATAAAACTGGAGACTGGAAAAACAGAACTTATAAGAGCAGTACTTGAGGGCATCTGCTATCATCTTCGTTGGATGCTAGAAGCCCAGGAGAAAAAGGTCAAAACCTCCAGTACTATACGTTTTGTCGGGGGCGGTGCATTGTCGACCGTGACTTGTCAGATTCTTTCGGATATTACTGGAAGGGTTATAGAGACAGTTGAGGCATCAAAAGATGTGGGTGCCGTTGGCGCAGCCATGTTAGCCGCAGTTGGTAGTGGAAAACTGTCGGGAATGTCGGCCATTAAGGATTTTATTCCTGTGAAGAACCGGTACGAACCTGATATGGAGAAGAAAAGGATATATGACAAAAATTATCAGGTGTATAAAAGGCTGTATCAGACCAATAAAAAAAGCTTCGCCATGATGAATGCTTATAACAGGGAGGCTTGACAATGGAAGAGAATAAGGCAAGAAAACTGCTGGTGGACACCGGCAAGAAGCTCCTGGAAACAGGGCTTGTGGCCAGAACATGGGGAAATATAAGCTGCAGGTTGGATGAAGACAATATTGTCATTACACCAAGTGGATTGGATTATACAAAAACCAATGAAGAGGACATAGTTAAGTTGAACATTTCAACGGGTGAGTGGCAGGGGATTCATAAACCGTCTGGTGAAAAAAAGATTCACATTGCTGCTTATCAGCAATTTCCTGATGTGAACTTTGTGATTCATACACATCAAACTTACGCTTCTGCAATAGGGCTTGCAGGATATGAGCAACTGGATATAACTGCCGAGGAAAGGGAAACACTTGGAGGCGTCATGCGGGCAAGCTATGGCCTTCCAGGGACNAAAAAGCTGACAGAAGCTGTAAAGGTGGCTTTACAGGATGGAGCCAAGGTAGTACTTATGGCAAATCATGGTGTCCTTATATGCGGAAGCAGTCAGGATGAGACGATGGACAAGGCTATGCTTTTGGAGGAGATCTGCAAAAGAAATACAAAAGGTAACTTTGAAGTGGCACAGTATGAAGTAACCGAAAAAGTAGAGAAGTTATTATGTGATTTAAAAGAAAAATTCGTATATGCTGCTTTGGTGCAGACGCCCGCTGTTCTCGCGTGTGCAAACGAGGGGAAGCCAATATATGCACAGGTGGATGACATGGCTCAGATGATTGGGCGGAAAATCCCAGTGACAACCAATGAGACAGAACAGGTTGCTAAAGCACTTGAAAAAGTGAACGCTGTACTTGTGTCGGGTATCGGAGCTGTTGTTAGATCTGAATCCCAAGATGATACTACAGCACTTGAACTGCTGGTGGACAAAGCGGCAATCTGCAGTATTCATACGGCTGCTTGTAACGTAAAAGCAAGAATCGGCATCATCGACGCAGCTTTAATGAAGTTGGTATATAAAATGAAGTATTCAAAGCAAAAAGGTTAGGGGTAAAGACTGGTTTGTGCAAAACGCAGTCAGATTGAATAAATAAGGCAAGGGGGATAAAGAAATGGGTAATTACGGAATAAGCAGATGGGACGATCCTGCAGAAATCAATGCAAAGCTTAAGGCTCTTACGAGTCAGCCGATATGGGAGGTGGATGACGACTATTATAACAATGTCGTTATGAAGTATTTTAATGAAAAGTGTAAAGCATCCAAGGCTGTTTTCGAAGAAGCCAAGGCATATATACCAGGGGGCGTTCAGCACAACCTGGCATTTAATAAGCCGTTTCCAATGTGTATGGTTAAAGCAGAGGGCGCATACCTGTATGACAAGGACGGTAACAAATATATAGATTTCCTGCAGGCGGGCGGACCGACAATCCTGGGTAGCAATTATCATGTTATCAGAGAAAAGGTCATTGAGCTTCTTAACGAATGTGGACCAGTAACGGGTCTATTGCACGAGGCCGAACTGATGATTGCAAAGGAAATTAACAGACATATGCCGAATGTAGAGATGTTTCGCATGCTTGGTTCTGGAACTGAAGCAGTGATGGCCTCACTTCGAATAGCAAGAATTGAAACCGGGAAAAAGCGTGTCATTAAAGTTGGTGGAGCGTATCACGGTTGGTCGGATCAGATGGTTTATGGCCTTAAAATCCCTGGAAGCAGGGCACTGCTTGAGTCCCACGGAATACCTAAAAGCGCATTTCGTTACACCGATGAGGTTCGTCCAAACGATTTGGAAATGCTTGAGAAAATGCTTAAGAGAAATCGGCTTAAAGGCGGTACTGCTGCAATAATTCTGGAGCCAGTAGGTCCTGAAAGCGGAACAAGGCCCATCTCCAAGGAGTATAACGCTGAAGTACGCAAACTCTGTGATAAATATGGGGCTCTGTTGATATTTGATGAAGTGGTGACCGGATTCCGAGTTGGCATGGGNGGAGCACAGGGATACTTTAATGTGGTTCCCGACTTAACGATCTTTGGCAAGGTTATNGCNGGAGGATATCCGGCTGCGGGCGGCGTAGGTGGCAAAAAAGAGTATGCACAGCTTATGGCAGCTGGCCTTGCTACAGGTAAACACAGGGCTTATGTAGGCGGAACTTTGGCGGCTAATCCTCTTTCCTCTCTTGCAGGATACACAGCAATTAAGGAAATCGAGAGAACCAATGCATGTGAAATTGCAGGCAAAATGGGGGACCGCCTGTGCGATGGATTAAAAGAGTTGATTGACAGATATGGTTTACCTTTCGTCGCATATAACCAGGGCTCTATTGTACATCTTGAGTGTACGGGCGCGATGAGCTTCGACTTTTCATCCATGTCGTTTATAAAATCAGCCCTTGGTATCTTGAAACATAAGGATATGATGTATGAAAGAAAGGACTCCATGGAAAGAATGGGTGCAGCCTATATGGCAAACGGAATAGTAACACTTGCTGGCAGCAGACTGTATACATCTTTGGCAGACACACCGGAAATCATAGATGAAGCTTTGAACAGGTTTGAAGAAGTATTTAAGCATGTCAAAAAAACAAGCAAAGGGCTGATTAAATAATTAATCATACTACTTATCAACCTAAAAGATATATAACTTGGGGGGGAGTCAGTTCGCGGGACCATTCCATATTGTGGGATGGTCCCAAGTCTTATGGTGGGCTATATAAGTGTTTNTTTTACTTGCTTTAGGGGGGGTTGTATGCTATAAAAAGACGTAAGTCTAGGTTATCTTCAAGACAAGTGGCAGATAGCCTGGTTTGTATTAAAATAAGTGATAACATATGCGTTTTAGAAAGGCGGGCTAGATATGAATATTGTTGATAATAGGGAAGTTATTATAAAAGGCAACTACGATGTAATCGTAGTTGGTGGAGGGATAGCAGGAGTTAGTGCTGCTGTCAGCGCAGCACGAGAGGGTGCAAAAACGCTTATTATGGAAAAAAGCATAATGTTTGGTGGTCTTGCCACGGCTGGATTAATAAGCTGGTATGAGCCCTTATGCGACAGTAACGGCAAAAAAATGATAAGTGGCATCGCTGAAGAGCTTATACAGCTATCGGCAAAATATGGGTTCGACAATCTTCCGGATGTATGGAAAGATGGAAACAATACTACTCAAACAAACAAAAAATACGCAACATATTTTTCACCCACTATTTTTGCAATGGCACTGGATCAATATCTCATCGAAAATAATGTAGAAATTATTCTTGACTGTATGGCCACTTTTCCTGTTATGAACGGTTCAGTGTGCGAAGGAATTGTTGCAGAAACAAAGGAAGGAAAGGTGTTTTACGGTGCAAAATCAGTTGTTGATGCGACGGGAGATGCAGATATATTTGCAAAGGCAGGTGCACCTGTAGTATCCGGTGATAATTACTTAAGCTTTGTAGCACATGGAATTAATCATGAGGCAATTGAAAAATATAATAATAACAATAATATGCTGTTCTTGCGCAAGTGGTTTTTTGAAGGAAGTAATCTTTTTGGTAAGGGGCATCCTGAGGGTATGGAACTTGCAAAAGGACTAACATCAGAAGATATAACCTGGTTTGTTTTAGCCGGAAGGAAATTACTTTTTGATAAAATAAAAGACCAGGACAAAAATTCAAGAGATGTAACAACGCTGCCTTCTATGCCCCAGTTTAGAAAAATCAGACGTATAGTAGGTGAACATGAATTCGTTGCAATAGATGGTGAGAAGTTTGATAATGCTATAGGTAGTTGTGGAGACTTCAGACCAAATGGTAAGGGGAAGCATTATCAAATCCCGATTACTTCGCTGTATAATAAAAATTACTCTAATTTGATTGCTGCAGGCAGAATTATATCAGCAAGCGGCGATGGTTGGGAGGTAACAAGAGTTATTCCTGTATGCGCATTAACTGGACAGGCTGCAGGATTGATTGCTGCAATCAACAAAGATGGCATAAACAACATAAACTACATAGAATTGGCTAACAAATTAAAAGATAATAAAGTGCTTTTTGTTTAACTTAAGAGGAAAAATACTTTTGCTTAAAGATTAGATAAAAATAAACCAACCCCAAAAGATTAGACAAATATCTAATTGTGTATTGACATTAGATAGTTCCCATAATATTATATGATCATATATTATTATGCGAAGGGGAATTTACCTATGAAGTTTGAACTTATTAAGCAAAAGGATTTTTCTTTATTGATGTTAGGAAAGTTTGTTTCCTTAGTAGGAAGTAATATGCAACAGTTTGCTCTGTCATTATATGTCCTGACAATCACAGGTTCGGCCACTATATTTGCATCTATATTATCAATATCCATATTACCTAGATTATTAGTATCTCCCATAGCTGGAGTTTTTGGAGATTGGTTTGATAGAAAAAAGACCATCGTAATGCTGGATTTTATAAATGGGTTAATCTTAGGAATATTTGCTGTGATATATATAGTTAAGGGTAGCTTATCTATTTTTTTAATCTACATACTGGTTATTCTATTAGAGATAACTGAGATATTTTTTGATTCCGCAATGTCTGCAGTAATGCCTAGCTTAGTGGAAAAGGAAGAGCTTATGGAAGCAAACTCTCTGAATTCTCTAATAATGAACATAGGGAATATATTGTCACCTGTCATAGCTGCTATTTTTTACGGTAGCTATGGCATTAAAGTTATATTGATGTTTAGCTCTATTAGCTTTATATTATCAGCTATTAGTGAGCTTTTTATTAATATACCAAAGTCCCATAAGAAACCTGAAACAATAGATATTAAAACTTTTAAGGCAGATTTAATGGAGGGAATAGATATTATTAGAAGCAATAGGCTAATATCTACAATGATAGGTCTAGGAACTATAATTAATTTCTCAATCACTCCTCTTTTTGGTATTGGATTAATTTATATAACCAAGGAAGTATTAATGGTAAGTGATATGCAATTTGGAGTATTTCAAACAGTTGTCTCTATCTCTATGTTATTAGCTCCACTATTGTGTGGAAGTATAATTAAGAAGAAAAGGATTGGCAGACTTACTCATGATAGCTTTATAACTGTAGCTATATTGATATTTGTCATGTCAATATTTCCATCAAGCGTTCTTTTAAAAACCTTTAATTCCAATATGGTACCTTATATTGGCTTGATAATAATTACTTTCATAGTAGGATTAGTTGTTACAGCAGCTAATATTGCCATAGGGACATTGTTTAATCAAGTAGTGCCATTAGACTTAATGGGAAGGACTTCCACAGTTTTTAATCTTGCAGTTACAATATTTATACCTGTGGGACAAATGATTTTTGGATTCTTATATGATATAATGCTCTCAAGTGTAGTAATAATCTTAAGTGGAATGATATTAATTATAGTTACAACATTATATAAGAAGGCTTTATTAAGTTATGATGAAAGTGAGTTACTTGCAGAATCAAAAGCTTAGGGTTTGAGCAAATAACGGGAGAGATATAAGAGATGAACTTCAAATTTTACACTATAGAAAGTAGAATATTCGACTTTTTAGAATTTCCCAGTCTGATTTTTGCCAGAGCGCGTTATGAAAAATCGAAGGAGGAAGATGATCTTAAAATACCTTACTTTGCAGATTACTTAGATCTTCTAAATAGGGTAGAAGTAAAGCTAGAACCCTATGTAAAAGATATTGAGTTTTTTTACNTGAAAAATATCCATGGAGAATATGATTTTATAGGTCTGATTTCAAGCGTATATATGATATTTGGCCATAATAGCGAAAAAGAATATTTGGACATGTTACTAGGATTAAGTGAGAAGGATATTAACAAAAGTATAGCATACTCAATAATTTCCGATAATGAAAATAGTTTAGATTATTCAGAGGAGATTATGTCTAGGGCTGAGGCTCTTAGTTTAAGTAAAAGCGAACTAATCGCTCTCATTAAGGATTTACCCACTGACGCTGCTGCGAAATGGAATTTGTTTCTCACCATTGAAGAGCCCGTTAAGTATATGAAAATCTATGTTGATTTGATGTACAAAATACTGCCAATATTTACAGACTTCTATAAGCAATATGAAGAGGAAGTGGGTAAGTATGGACAATACCTAGCTGAATTTCTTAATGAAAAGGGCACAAAAGGGCTAGAAGAGAAAACATACTCCATACTTGATTCAAAGGTTATTAATGATGATGATAACAGAATCTTGATTTCTGCAGTACTACAATATGCCATTGCCGTAATGGGTGTTGGGCGCAATAGTTATATTGCTTGGGGCTTAAGGATGGAAGAGGCCTTTAAGAGAATTAAGGAAGTAAATGAAAATAAAATTAATGAGCGGGTACAGGTATTCAAAAACTTAGGTGATAAGACTAGATACGAAGTTGTAAGGCTAATAGCCTCGGGTGAGACCTCAACTAAGGAAATAGCTCAGGCTTTAGGTGTATCTAGCGCGACCATATCCTATCATATAAATAATTTACTGCAATCAAAGATTATTAAAATAGATAGAGCTGAAAGCCGTTATAGCTATGTTGTAGATCATGAAACACTTGAAAAAACAATCAACGGACTAATGCAGGATTTAAAAACTCTCCAGAATTAAAATCTGAAGAGTTTTTTTCTTATTTCTCATCAATTTTCGCCTTGCATAATCCTTATCCAAAATGACTTATAAGGTCTTCTAGGGTTTCTCTTTTACGAATAAGCTTATCTTCTCCATTGCAACAAATTAAAACTTCAGCAGGTCTTAGCCTACAGTTATAATTTGATGACATAACAAAACCGTAAGCCCCAGTATTCATAACAGCAATAATATCTCCTTCAGATATCTTTGGGAGTACCCTATTTTCTGCCATTATATCTCCACTTTCGCAAATGTTACCAACTATTGTTACTTTCTCAAGCTCATCACAATTTTCTACAAAAATCACTAGTATTTTATAAAAAATATTTATGGGAAAACATTAGGTCTACACTCATTGTTGACACCCATTTACTGACGTGCTATTTTGTATGTGGAATTAATTCTGTAATATCTAAAATAAGAGGAGTGGAAGTAAGTGAAGGATTCATTTCAAGTTCTTATTGAAAGATATGCGCGTCTTGTTGTAAAGACAGGTGTGAACATACAGCAAAATCAAGTTTTGGTGATATCATCTCCCATTGAATGCGCTGACTTTGCCCGATTGATGGCAGAAGTGGCATACGCCGAAGGTGCAAGGGATGTTGTTATCAATTGGAGAGATGAGTTGTTTAGTAAATTGAGGTATATGCTTGCACCAGAAGAGGTTTTTGAAGAGTTTCCCCAATGGGAAAAGGATCTGTATGTATCTAATGCTAACAAAGGTGCGGCTTTTATCAGTATATCAGCTTCGGATCCNGAGTTGATGAAGGAAGTAGATTCTGAAAGAATATCCAAATCACAAAAAAGCCGGAATATTGCCTTAAGTGAGTTTTATGACAGAACCATGAGTAACTGGAATAGCTGGTGCGTAGCATCTGTTCCTACAGCAGCATGGGCAATGAAGGTTTTCCCTGAGATGGATCCTGACGGGGCTGTTGAAAAACTATGGGAATTGATTTTTAAGGCTGTACGCATAGATACCAACGATCCAGTAGCTGCATGGGATGCCCATAAGCAGAATTTAAAGCAGCGTATTGATTTCTTAAATGAAAAAAAGTTTAAGTGCTTGCAGTATAAAAACTCCAAGGGTACTGATTTAATTATTGAATTACCTGAGGGCCATATTTGGCTTGGCGGATCTGAAAAAACCCAGGAGGGATTAGAGTTTATAGCAAATATGCCTACCGAAGAAATATTCACGCTTCCATCCAAATACGGTGTACATGGTACAGTTGTTTCGACTATGCCGCTTAATTATCATGGAAAGCTAATTGAGAATTTCCAATTTACTTTTAAAGATGGCAGGGTTGTGGATTTCAAAGCTGACAAGGAATATTCTGTTCTGAAGAAGATGCTTGAGACTGATGAAAACGCCGTATATCTAGGGGAAGTAGCTCTTGTGCCACATGATTCCCCCATATCCAATACAAAGGTACTGTTTTACAATACTTTATTTGATGAGAACGCTTCCTGTCATCTGGCTCTTGGTGAGGCATATCCTGTTTCCCTTAAAGATGGAGAGGATATGACTAAGGAAGAGCTTGAAAAAGCAGGTGTAAACTCCTCACTGATTCATGTGGACTTTATGATTGGCAGCGAGGATTTAGAAATAACCGGAATTACAAATGACGGAGAAATGGTGCCAATCTTTGTAAAAGGAAATTGGGCAGATAGATGATAACTTCTCAGCCAATTATTGAGTAAGTTTCAATAATAGCAGCAACTATTAACATTATACTGCTTATTAATAAAATGATTATTTCGGTAATACTTAGTTTGATATCCTTCAACTTTCGTGTTTGAGACCATTTTTTAGGTGGGAATGTTTCAGAAATGAGAAGCGATTTAGTCAATGTTACTCCACAGACTAAAGAATATGCTGTTGTTTCCCATAACCCTATTCTAAGATATTGCATATTTGCTGCTGTCACATTAATAAATGGTACTTCAAAACCATTAGCGCCTGCAAGCCATCCAATCATTATGCCTTGGGCTACTAATATCAGTAACCCAGGCGTGATTACTTTAAACCTAACAAATAGGTTACCAACAGTTATCAAAATACAGATAATAAGATTGCTACCAATTATAAAGAGAAGTGTCGACCACCAACCTCCTACAGCAGCTGTAGCTGAGTTTACTTCAATTACGTTTACCCAAGCATCTTTATTAATTATATAACTGATGGCAAATACGACCCATAATATAACTTGAAAGCCCAACCATATAGTAAAACATCGCTTTATCACACTTAATTGATAAAGAGCGCCTAGACCTGCAAGAATACTCCTACCTGTTCTACATTTTCCCATAAAAATATCCCCTATCATCAAGTAAACTCTATCTTACGGTCGAAGCTATGATAGTCAAATCTAGTGTTTGTTCTGCTGCTATAAGTTATCAATGATGTAATAATCTACATATATAAACTAGCAATAATTGCATATAAGTATATCATATGATTGGCTGCATTAAAATACCAATATTCCTCGTTAATCACATTACTCTAGCTACTAACCCTTTTTAACCCTTCTGTAATCTGACGGAGCCATCCCCATTATTTTCTTAAACAATCTGGAAAAATAATATTGATCGCTATAACCAATTTTTTCAGCGATTTCTGAAATAGTCATTTCGGTAAAGTCAAGATTGAAACATGCTTTTTGGATTTTTAGCCGTAAGAAATAATCAATTGGGGAGTAGCCTGTTTTTTCTTTAAATATATCGATTAGTTGAGTTTTTGAAAGATTGTTGTAGATTGTTAAGTCGTTAAGAGTCAACCTCTTATCAATATTATTTTTCATAAAGTCTATGCTGTTCTCTACATACTTGGTTTTTTTATCCCTTGCCTCGTATTTATTATTTGGCATAAACAAAACCTTCGCCAGAAAATAACTCAAACTATAACAAGCATATATGATATTGCTTATATCCGGACCTGTTGATAAGGCATCAAACATATCATCAAAAAGAACTTTAAGAAAAGGCATAGTTGACAAAGGCACATCTATCAAGGTAATGGTACTGTTGTTTTGAATTAAATGATCATCTGACTCTCCACTGAAATGTATCCAATAAATATCCCATGGATTTTCGTCGTTGGATCCATAAATATGAGGCGTATTTTTTGGTATTATCAGCATAGTGTTACTGCGAATTCTTGTTTTTTTTTGGTCAATAATGACATAGCCCTCGCCTTTAGTGCAGTAAATTAGAATATTTTGCTTGCAGCCCTCTTTTCTATCAATATAATGATATTGAGCATACGGAAAAAAACCTATATCTGTTACAAATAAATTCTTTGTAAGAGGATGGGTAGAAATATAGTCAATAATTTCTTCTGGCAAAACAAACAGCTTCTGATTCTTAAAGGTATACGCAATATACGGTTTCATAAGTTTATTATAGTTATAGAAATAAAAAACATCAACATGCAATTCGGAATATAATCCATCATGTGAGTTATAATGTGCATTTCTTGATAATGTTTTATATGGTATATTCAAGTTAGCTATAAGATAATTAAACTTATCTTTATGGATCAATCGATTGTCTTTTTAATTTTTAGTACTTGTCTTACATATTTCTATCACACCTTGGATGGTACAATGGAGGTTGGATATGAGAAATTTCTTAATTAATCTGACAGATAATAAAAAGGATATTTTTTCAGGGCATATTAATTATGGTGGCGTAAATTCACAAGGGGATAAAATAAGCTTTACTAATTATTATATGGAACTAAACGGAGTTCCTTTTTTCGGAATTTCGGGGGAGTTCCATTTTAGTCGCTATCATAGAATGTTTTGGGAAGATGAAATAATTAAAATGAAAATGTGTGGAATTAATATTATTGCCACATATATTTTTTGGATTCATCACGAGGAGGAACAGGGTGTATTTGATTGGAGTGATAACAAGAATTTACGATACTTCATTGAACTATGCAGCAAACACGGGTTATATGCAATAATCAGAATTGGACCATTTTGTCACGGTGAGTGCAGAAATGGAGGTCTACCAGATTGGTTGTTTGGTCGTCCCTTTGAGATAAGGTCAAATGATGAGGAGTACCTTTATTATGTGCGTAGACTTTATAACGAAATTGGAAACCAAGTAAAAGGACTTTTTTATAAGGATGGGGGACCGATTATAGGCACTCAGATTGAGAATGAGTACATGCATTCTGCTGCACCTTGGGAGATGACGACAGGTATAAGCAATGAATGGGTCACCGGCGGAAGAGATGGGGATTCCCATATGAAAAAACTAAAGCAACTAGCGATAGAGGCCGGGATCGATACACCTATATATACCTGTACTGCATGGGGAGGGGCGGCGGCTCCAGTAGATGAAATGCTTCCTTTATGGGGAGGGTATGCATTTTGGCCGTGGATTTTTTATGGCGATGTAGAAGAACATCCTGTAACACCTGAATATATATTTAGAGATTATCATAACTCATCCAAACCTAAATGTTATAATTTTGAGCCCCAATATGACCCTGGAAGATACCCATATGCGTGTTGTGAAATGGGGGGAGGGATGAATGTCTCCTACAATTATAGATTTGTAGTACCTGGCGAAAGTGTACCTGCCATGTCCATAATAAAAACTGCAGGGGGATGTAATTTTATTGGTTATTACATGTTCCATGGTGGATTAAATCCCAAAGGAAAGAAAAATACATATTTGAATGAGCATTCTACACCCAAAATTTCATATGATTATCAGGCGCCTCTTGGAGAGTTTGGGCAAGTAAGGGAGTCGTACAAAAACTTAAAGCTTCAGCACTATTTCTATAAAGATTTTGAAAAAGAGCTATGCCCTATGAAAACCGTTCTTCCACGTGATACAGACAGCATGGATCCAAAGGATCTGGATGAACTCAGATATGCTGTTAGGATAAATGGAGAATCGGGTTTTGTATTTATCAACAATTACCAGGATCATATGGAACTGAAGGAACAAAAGGATTTTAATATTCATCTGAGACTTGAAACCGAAAATATAAAAATACCCGAAAATGGCACTATCTCACTTGGCAAAGGCGCTTCTTGCATTTTACCTTTTAATTTTGATATGGGTGGGGTGCTTCTTAAGTATTCAACGACACAACTAATAACGGTAAGCGAGCATAATAATGAAATCTATTATTTCTTCTTTATTCCCGACGGAATGCACGGAGAGTATTGTTTTAGTGGAGAAACCTGCCATTATCAAGTAGAAAACGGTTATGTTGAAAATGTTGGTGACAAAGTTGTAATTCATGTAAAAGAAGATTGTACAAGTATTATTACCTTCACTGCTGCTAATGGAAAGAAAATAAATATTTGTACTCTCAAAAAAGAAGATGCAGCAAATCTATGGAAAGCAAAAATATGGGGTAGTGAAAGAATTATTATTACCAAGGCTAATGTTCTGGCAACCGAAGATATGATAAAGCTTGAATGTCGAGGGACAGAGAATATAGAGTTTTCCATATTCCCCGATTATAAAATTCCTTCTATTAAAGGAGCAGAGGTTATTGATAGAAGCAGTGATGGTATATTTACTAAATACCAGTTTAAGATTCCCAAAACCAACTCTAATTTAAATATTAATAAAGTCCAAAAAAATAAAGCAATTATAAGAGTATCACAAGAATTGTTTACAGGTGTAAAGGAAGTGATGCTCAAGATTGACTACAATGGTGATGTTGGATACGCATATGTAGATGGGGAACTTATACATGATAACTTTTTTAATGGAACGTCATGGGAAATTGGATTAAAGCAGTTTGAAAAGGAGATTCTGGAGGGTGGAATGTACATTTATATATCTCCGATAAAAATTGGAAGTAAAGTAAAGAGTGATTCAACAATGGCTGCAAGGATGGAAACAACAGAAAAAGAAATAGCTGATATAAACTCAGTTACAGCAGTCTCTATATGCGAAATTATATTAGGGTGATAGCGATATTCACTCGCACAAACACACATTAAATAAGTGTTAGGTAGTGTCAAAAAAGTTATGATAACAACAAACTTGAGATTACAAGTTTGTAACAAAGTGGGAAAAGTGTTATTAGGGGGTTATTAATATGTATAATTTTTATGTTACGTCCGATGAACGTAAAATACTTCGCGAATTGGCTAAAAAACAGTTAGAGTACTCACAGCTACCCATTATGAAGGAACGGATGGACCAATGGTATAGGCATAATGAATGTAATGGAGAAAAACCGATGATCCATATAGAAATAGGGACTTTTGAAAAGGACATCATCCCAGAACTAAAATGTCGAACCGAAACAGGCCGTGCCATTGAGTTAGAGCTATATCGCAATTTCATCAATTATGAGAAGATAGATGATGATAGGATTGTTCCGCCTTATTATTCAATTAGCTGGGATACCTATTTTCAATTGTTCGGCGTCACAATAGAAAAAGAGCATGCAATGGATTCCAAAGGAGAATCTGTGGGACACAGATTTAAGTACATAATAAATGATCTGGAAGAGGATTTTCCAAAACTTGGACCTTCAAAGTATGGTGTGGACAGAGAGAGAACCTTAGCATGGAAAGAGTTTATTGAGGAAATATTCGGCGACATACTACCGGTAAAAATTACTAACAATTGTCTTTATGCCGTTCCTACTCAAGATATTGTACACATGATGGGTATGGAAAACATGTTTTTTGCCATGTATGATTACCCTGACATATTTCATGCTTTAATGAAACGGATTACAGATGATTATATTGAATACTTTAAGTGGCTGGAGACAGAGGACCTGTTGCTTCCTACAGTATCCTATGAGATCTGCGGCCAGGGAACATTCTGTTTTACCCATGAACTTCCTCAGAAGAGAGTGCCGGGGAAAAAACTTACAGCAAATGATTTGTGGGGCTTCATGGATTCACAGGAGACAGTTGGGATTTCGCCTACAATGTATGAAGAGTTCATTTTTCCCTATTACAAAAGAATATCTGATTTATATGGGATTTTCTCCTATGGATGCTGCGAACCAGTTGATCCAATCTGGGACAATTGTCTAAGCAAATGTGAAAATCTGCGCAAAATTTCAATCTCTCCCTGGTGTAAAGAAGAGTTAATGGGAGAAAAACTTAGGGGTACTAAAGTGATCTATCACCGTAAGCCTTCTCCAAACTTCATTGGCGTGGGAAAAGAACTGGACGAGGAGGCTTGGAGGCAGCATATTATTAGTACACTTAAGGCAGCGCAAGGGTGCCATCTTGAAATTACGCAACGAGATGTTTACTCGTTGGGAGGAGATAGTGAAAAGCCCCGTAAAGCAGTAAAAATAATAAGAGAGCTTATAGAAGAATACTGGAAATAATATAGCCTTTATCAATCTGACTGCATGCGCTATGGGTTGAAACCTGGGAATATAATCATGCAAAATGTGAAAGCGTAAGCAAATGCAGTGTGACAACTTTCTAAATTATTGCCAATCCTCATATTGAAATTATTACAGAAAGTTTAATAAATTTGAACTTGGATTTACTTAGTTCATTGACATAAATTATTTATTTGTTAGCATAAAGTTAGAAAATTCAATAGTTATCCAATACTCATAAAGGATGAGTCGAGGTGATTGTTATCCCCTTTATGGGATCACGGTAGAGCAGGAAAGGAGTATTTGAAATGCTAGAAGTAAACATTAGAGAATCCTACGCTATTTCAGAAGTTGTTAAGAAGTCGGATGGCCTGTACTTACGCAGTGAGTATGGACTACTACGCCTATCTCCCAAGAGCGCTTCCATTATACGAATATCTTTTACCCGGAATGAAG
>JGI24708J26588_10000842_pt1 | contig 24969 bp, 12 predicted proteins | sample BioPla1DNA2_FD_26588 | JGI IMG/M metagenome (IMG submission 26588) | reverse complement strand
AAAAATCAAATCGGTTCACTCAAAAACAGCATATAACACACTGATTATCTGTGAATTGCAAGGGTGTCTCCGGTTTTTTAGTGGACACTAATGTATAGGATTAGAAAAACACTTCAAATTTTAGCTTATTTATAGTAAAGATAGAACAATTATTTTTTTACTGTGAAAGAAGTCTTTGTTAAGATATTATCAGAAGCTGCTCCAATAAAAAGTTCAAATTTACCTGGTTCTACACTCCATTGTTGTTTCTCTTCATCATAAAAACTCAATAGATTTTTATCTATAGTAAAAAAGATAGTCTGCTCTTCATTGGGTTGCAAGTGAATTTTTTCAAAACCTTTCAGCTCCTTTAATGGACGAGACACTTTTGGCTTTTTCTCACCAATATATAATTGAACAATCTCAGCCCCTTCACGACTACCTGTATTTTTTACCGTGACAGAAGCTGTTAATGAACCTTCTATATCCATTGAGTTGTTTGTCAAGTGCACCTTTCCATACTCAAAAGTGGTATAACTTAATCCATGACCAAAAGCAAAGAGTGGTTTTATTTTCTCTTTTTCTGTCCAGCGGTATCCCACAAAAATATCATCTTTATATTCTACACGTCCATTTTCTCCGGGATATTCACCGATAGCGTGAGCACCATTATCAGTTAATTTAGCTGGAAAAGTAAAAGGAAGTTTTCCTGAAGGATTGACTTCACCAAAAAGAATTGGAGCTAAGGCATTACCAGCTTCAGTTCCTCCATACCATGCTTGTAAAATAGCAGGAACACGTTTAACCCAAGGCATAGTGTAGGCATTTCCAGATATCATTACTATAGCCAAATTTGTGTTTGCTTGTACTAGAGCATCAATCAAGGCGTCTTGTTCGTATGATAAGTCCATTGTAGAACGATCTCCACCTTCGCAATCTTGTCCTGGGTTTTTATTCAATCCTCCTACAAAAACCACAAAGTCTGCTTGACGTGCTGCTTCTACTGCTTCTTGACGAAGTTGAACATAATCAATAAACTCGGATTCAGGATCAACCGCGCCTTCTACATCTTGTTCACGAACAGCTGGAGAACGATAGCCTTCAACAAACTTTACTGAACCTCGGTTGCCGACAAAATGTTGTATACCTTCCAATGGAGAAACTTCATACTTCACTTTTAATGAAGAAGAGCCTCCACCAATTGTCATGCTTTTAGTTGCATTTTCACCTACTACGAGAATTTTTTTATGCTGATTTAAATCAATAGGTAAAGTGTGCTTTTCATTTTTAAGAAGAACTATACCCGCTTGAGCAATTGTTCGTCCTACTAATGCATGTTCTTCTGTACCAAACGATCCCCAAGGACGATTTTTGTTCATGGTAGTTCGGAAGGATAAGCGCAATACACGACGAACTTTATCGTTTAGCTCGTTATCAGTAACTTTACCTTTTTTTAATAAATCTAAATAAGGATTGGCTAAATAGTAATTATCATAAGCATTACTTGCTCCCCAACTTAGTCCATCGGTCCAACTACCAAATTCCATATCTAAGCCATTTTTAATAGCTTGATTTGTATCGTGTGTACCTCCCCAGTCAGAAACAACTACACCATCAAAGCCCCAGTCTTTTTTAAGGATATCATTCAAAAGAAATTCATTGTGACAACAATATTGTCCTTTATACTTATTATAAGCTCCCATAATGGCCCAAGCTTTTCCTTCGTGTACAGCAGCCTTAAAAGCAGGTAGGTAAATTTCGTGTAGTGCACGATCGCTTACCACAACATCAATACCGTGTCGGTGTTCTTCTTGGTTATTTACAGCAAAATGTTTTACACAAGCAGCCACTCCATTCTGTTGAACCCCATGAATGTAAGGTACAACCATTTTAGAAGCTAAAAAGGGGTCTTCTCCCATATATTCAAAATTCCGACCATTCAAAGGGGTGCGATAAATATTGACTCCAGGACCTAACAATACATTCTTATTACGATATCTAGCTTCTTCTCCGATGGCTACTCCGTAAGCTTTGGATAGGGCAGGGTCCCAGCTAGCTGCTAAACAAGTTAAGGCAGGGAATGCTATGCATGAGTCATTGGTCCAGTTAGCTCCATACCACTCGTCCCACATCACCTCGGCCCGTATACCATGTGGCCCATCACTCATCCAATTCTCAGGAATACCTAATCGTGGTACTCCGGGTGAACTAAACTTTGATTGAGCATGAATCAATGCAACTTTTTCCTCTGTTGTCATTCTAGCTAGAGCATCCTCTACTCGATCTTCTAAGGGTTGAGTGTCATCCAGATAAAGAGGTGTTTTTTTCTGTGCTGTTGCCATGTTACAACATAGAAACAGAGACAGACTGATAAGAATTGTTCTTTTTAACATATGATTCCGTTTATTATATATAATATTCTATTGATTCTTTTATTCTCTAAATAAACTTATAGTCTAAAGGTTTATTATTGAAAGAGTTATATATTCTTATATCAATTTTCGTTGTGTTGAACTAATGTAGTTTATTATTTAGCAATAAAGAGCGAATATATCCTTCTTGTATTTTGCAGTTTTCCCATTTACAGTTCTCTATAAATTCTTGCAAAACTTTTTGAGCTTCTTTTTGATTCGGACGAGCTTTACGTACTTCATCAAAAGTTGCCCGTGGTGATTCTGCAAAATCAACTATTAAAGACCAGTTTGTAGGAGCTGTAATAGCAGTAAAACATGAACCATCCATTTTTTTATATGGCCAAAATGTATAACCAATATTATGTGCTATTAATGTGCTACAAAATTGTTCTTGCCACTCTTCTGTATTGTGTCCAATTTCACCCATATACATAGGAAGTTGTACACTATCTCTAAAATGAATAAAAGATGCGATAGCTTCACTAGTAGGCTCTCCTCCGTAACGATGGCAGGTGTACATTAATTGTTTGTCGAACGAAGCATCAGTAAATGGATTAAAATTACCATTCCATTGAGCACCTCCTAATAAAATAATATGCTCACTATCTACTACACGAATAGCTGCTACTGCTCGTTTATATAGTGGTTCAAGCTTTTGGTTTAATTCCTCCATATTGTCAAAATAAGGAGCTATGGGTTCATTCATTAACTCATAGCCTAAAATTAAAGGCTCGTCTTTGTAATAATCTGCAATCCGTTGCCAAATAGAGCAAAAAAGAGCCTGACTCGTTTCACTCTCAAACAACCAAGGATACCCATAACTATCATCAATATTATCACCCGTTTGTCCACCTGGAGCATCATGAATCTCAAGTATTAAGTAAAGACCTTCTTTTCTACACCATTCTATGACTTGATCAATACGTTGAAAGCCATCCTGATTATGAGTGAGTCCCATATAATCTTCTTCTGTAAATAACTTATAATGAAGGGGCAAACGAATTGTATTAGCACCAGTACTTGCAATAAAAGTAATATCTTTTTCTGTAATATAGTGATCCTTAAAATCCGACCAAAATTGTGCCGTAAAATCGGGTCCCACTAATTCACAAAACATCTGATTAATTTTAGTTGGAGAACTTGCTTGTTGAAAGCGGAACATATATCCTTCGGGATTTAACCAATTACCGAGATTTGTACCCTGAATAAAAAACTTGTTTCCTGTGGAGTCAATTAAGTTAACTCCCTCTACACGCATAAAACTCTTTGTCGCAGGTGAGGAAGTAGGAGAACTACATCCCACCCACAAACAAAGTATTAATAGTTGAAAATAGAAATATCTCATATAAATATATTTATCATATTACTTCAAATACTAACGGTTCACCTGTTGCCGCACTATGAGGAGCTACCCATAGATGAAATTCACCGGGCTCAACTACTCGTTTTAAATCAATGTTCCAAAAAGCAAGTTCCTTTATAGGAAGTTCAAACGTTACTTTTTGTTTCTCTTTAGGGTCTAGTGTAACTCGCTTATAACGCTTCAACTCTTTAATAGGACGTGTAATTGATCCTACAACATCACGCACATATAACTGAGCTATTTCTGTACCTCGGAGCTTACCTGTATTTTCCAAATCAAAACTAATCGTTAGCACTTCATGCTCTTTGAGTTGATTTGCTGATAATTGAATATTACTGTATTCAAAAGTTGTATAAGAGAGTCCATACCCAAAAGGAAAGAGTGGATGAAATCCTGCATCTAAATGAAATGATGTGTTTCCTAGTGAAGTTTGACCAGCTTCTAAAGGAATTTGATCTAACAATAATTCATTACCAGTTGCTGGGCGTCCTGTGTTATTATGTGCATAATAAATAGGAATTTGCCCTGAAGTTTTAGGAAAAGTAACAGGAGTCTTACCACTTGGAACTTCTTTACCAAAAAGTAGGTCAACTAACGCAGGTCCCCCCATAGTTCCTGGATGAAAAGAATACAATACAGCATCCGATAGTTTCACTTCTTGTTCAATAGCCAATGGACGTCCTGCCATAATTACTGTAATTAATGGTTTACCCGTTTGGGCTAGAACTTTTACTAATTCCGATTGAGCACCCACTAAATTTATATCTGCAAGACTATGCGCTTCACCCGTTAAAATAGCCTCCTCTCCAAGAAATAACACTACTGCATCTGCTTTCTGTGCTATATTGACTGCTTGAGGAAAGTGTTTAGTATTTCGATCTCTAGAAAATTCTAGTCCCGGTTCATATAAAATATTAAACTGGTCACCAAACTCTTTTTTCAAAGCAGCTAAAGGAGTCTGGGTGTACTGTTTGTCTCCATCAAAAATCCATGTGCCAAGTTGGTCGTGTGGAGCATCTGCCATTGGTCCAACTACAGCTAAAGTCTTAATATCTGTAGAAAGTGGNAGNGTTTCTTTCTCGTTTTTAAGTAAAATCATTGATTCTACAGCCATTTGTTTAGCTGCCTCNAAATGATGTGCATNATAGAAAGGGGAAGGAGCTTGTTCATCTACGTAGGGATTATCAAATAATCCCAAACGAAACTTAATGCGTAAAATATTACGTACTGCTTGATTTATAGTTTGTTCCTTAACTTTTCCTTCTTTAATAAGCTCAGGTATTCTACGGATAAACATACCACTTACCATTTCCATATCAACTCCTGCATTTACTGATTTTTCAGTTGCTTCTTTATCGTCAGCTACAAAACCATGTGTGATCATTTCAGCTGCTGAAGCCCAATCTGTTACTACAATTCCATCAAAGTTCCATTCATCACGTAAAATGTCTTTTAAAACAAAGGAGTTTGCCGTAGCAGGAATGCCATCGTTATCGTTAAATGAAGTCATAAAGGTAGCTGCACCCGCTTGAGCAGCAGCTTCAAAAGGAGGAAGGTATACATTGCGTAATTGACGCTCAGGAATAAAAGTTGAGTTATAGTCCTTACCCCCTTCTGATGCTCCATATCCTACAAAGTGCTTAGGGCACGCAGCAATTGCAGTTGGTAGATGTAGGGAGTCTCCTTGGAATCCTCTGACCATTGCAGAACCTAATGTACTCGCTAAATATGGGTCTTCCCCTAAACTCTCAGCTATGCGACCCCAACGTGGATCGCGTGAGATGTCAATCATAGGTGCAAAAGTCCATTGTATTCCCACTGAGCTTGCCTCGATAGCTGCTATACGAGCTCCATATTCAACAGTAATAGGGTTAAAAGTAGCAGCCTGTCCTAATGGGATTGGAAAAATAGTTTTAAATCCATGAATTACATCTCGTGCAATAAGAATAGGAATACCTAAACGAGACTCTTCTAAGGCGATCCGTTGTAATTCATTGACTTGATTAGGTTCTATAATATTTAATATAGAACCAATTGTGCCATTCTTTACTCCTTCTTTTATCGCTTCATCGTCTCCAAAAGGACTGATTTGATTCATCTGTCCTAATTTTTCTTCCAATGTCATTTGTTGGAGTAATTGTTCTACTTTTTGTTCTATGTTTTTTTCTGTTTGTGTTGATTTTTGTTCTTTACAAGCCGTTAAAAACACTAACAAAAAAGCTATTCCTATTGCTATTTGTTTAATTCCTTTCATTTGCTTAATTCTTTTTTTGATATACACGTACGTAATCTACTTCGTAAGTCGCAGGAAGAACTGATTCATCTACTCCTTGAGATCCGCCCCAGTTTCCTCCCCAAGCCAAGTTTAGTTTGAGGTAAAAAGGTTTGTTAAAGGGCCATGATTCCTTGTTCCCTTGATTGTCATTTTCAAATTTGAAAATCTCTTTACCATCTACAAATGTTCGGATATAGTCCTTGGTCCATTCTAATGCGTAGATATGAAACTCATCTTGAGCAGAAGATAAGAATATTTCACCTGTTTTTTCTGTTTGAATGGAGTGATTGTATTTTTTTGTGTGAATGGCTGATGATACCCAGTTTGGTCGGTATCCTACTTCCTCCATAATATCAATTTCACCACATAAAGGCCAACCATCTGAAAAATCTGTTGGCATCATCCAAAAAGCAGGCCATGTCCCTTTTCCTGTTGGTAACTTTAATCGGGCTTCAAAATATCCATAGGTCCAATCTTCTTTGGTATTCATACGAATAGATAAAATTCTATTTTCTTTTTTCTGCGCAATAATTTTTAGTGTACCATTGTTTACCACTGAACAGGTATCTGATCCATCTATACGATCAATATAGTCTTGTAACTCGTTGTTTCCCCAACCATGATCTCCTGTTTCAAACCACCACTTGTCAGTATTTGGTAAAGCTGGTTTTCCATTTGTTGTCTGCTCTGTGAATTCATCTTGCCAAACTAAAGTATATCCTTCAGGTACATAAACACCTTCTTGTCGAATTTTATATTCGTAGAGTTCACCATTCGATTGAAAAACAAGAGTCGTAGCCCGTTCTTCTTGTGTTTCATTGTTGCTTACTTGCACAATTAGTGGAGTTTCACCTGCATCACCTTGTTGAGGAGAAACTTGTAACCAATTGTCTGAAGACTGAACAGTCCATGTATTAGCTGATAAGACAGATAACTCTTTTTTTTCAACTTTAGGTTCAAAACTCAAATGCTCGGGTAAGATTTTAAATATAACTTCATCGTTGCCCTGTGTTACAATGAATTCTTTTTTATACTCTCCACTATGAAAAGTTATTGTGGCTTGACGTTCGTTTAATCCTTCATTAGGCATAACTTTCAATGAGACTAAAGACTCACCAGCAAAACCTTTTTTTGGAGTGATTGTACACCAATCACTATTTGATGTAGCTTCCCATGCTGTTGTCGATTTTATTTTTACTTTTTCTTCTTTACCTATTGCTGGAAAAGATAATGATTCTGGTTGACAAGTTATATTTGGTTCTGTTGATTGTGGTGGTGCCTCTTTTGAATCTTCACTACTGCCACAACTTATTAAAAATAGTGCCAATATAAATGTATATAGCTTCATCATAATTGGTTGATTTTACTGGTTTNAATANTTATTCTTTTGATTGACAGTGCAATCTGTTTCTTATTTGGTTGGTTTATTTAAGTTTATATTTTGAGAAACATACAGCTCCTTCTGACATAGTCTATTTACTTGAGTTTAAAACTATAGAGTAATAGTACGTTAGAAGGAGCTGTACGGATGTTGGGTATTAGTTATTCAGAAAAATCAAAATCATCTAGATAAAATATTCCTGTACCCGTATGACCCTCTTGACCTAATTGGATTACAATTTTATCAAAGTCCGTTCGGTCAGCTGCCTCACTAAAGTCAAAAGTTAACTCCACCCATTGATCTAATTGATTGGTTGTTAGTTCAAATGTTTGTTCAATTTGAGTTTCCCATGGAGCTCCATGGTCGCTATCGTGTAGCTTGACTGCTATCTTAGGCAATAGTTTCTTTGATGGAGCCCAGTCTTCTGCATCATGCTCTGTAGTAAAGTCATTGCTTGAAGGAATAAATACCTTTAGTTTAATTTGATTTTGTTTGCTTAAATCAAATTTATAATCCTCAGCAACATATGAAATGTTAGAACTAATGCTGGTTGACTTCTCATAACGAAACACTTTGTTTGAATTGTTAATTGAGGTAAACCAAGGATTATCACTTATTCCAGTGCGATCTCCCATCTCCTGATAGACGAAATCCAAGAAATCCTCCCCTTCAAAATCCTCAGCTAAAGGTATAGCTTTCACTTCTTTGGGTTCTTCAGGAGCTTCGACATTTAACTCCTCTAGACAATAAACAAAGGTCCAGTCTTGTTCCTCTACCGTATTGTTTACACGAAGAGCCATAACTTCATCTGTTAAGTAAATTATTTCATACTCTTGCGATCCACAATAGTACCCCATAAAGGCAGGTTTCGAAAGAGTTAATATAGGATATTTCCCTTCTTCATCTACTGAGAAGCTGAAGTCTCCACCTTCAAAAACAAAAGTTGCATCATCTCCATCCGTGCTAATAATATCGTAACCACCTACACTAGAAGAGCTTTCTTTACGTCCATATCCCTCACCATCTGTTTGGATGGATAATTTCAGTCCATTTTGAACAAAAGTAAAGGTTTGGTCGTACAATGTCCACATATCTTTATCATTAGGAGCAGCTCCCCACCATTCTTGACTATACGATCCCTGAGGCCCTAAACCCATATGGCCAGTAATATTTAAACCTGTAGCTTCATTCACTTGTGACGTGAAGTTATTGTATCGGTCAATGACCCACACTTTACCCGCTGTATTATCACCACCACCTGTTAGGTTATTATAGACCTCTGTGTCAATTAAAGAGAAATCATCTTGTTCAATAGTGATAACTTGACTTTTAGAAGCTTGACTTCCATCAGCTAAAGCAATAGTTAAACTTACCGTATAATCTCCTTTTTCAGGATATTGAGCTGTAGCCGATTTTGAATTACTTGAAGTTCCATTGCCAAAATTCCAAGTAAAAGAGTGGGCGCCATTTATAGGTGTAGTATTCTCAAATGTTAGGATATTATCACTTTTAGAAGAAGGTTTATAGGTAAATGATACCTGCTCATCTGTCAACAAGTCCATTTTCCCTAGTGATTTACTACTTCCCTCATATGGGTCACATGCCGTGAAAAATAATACGGCGAGGCAACTCCAGACAATTGTTTGTATTGTTCTTTTTATCATAATCTATTATCTGTTTTTAAGGTTATTTCCACTGTCCTGGCTGTACTAATTCAAACTCTGTACCTTTTGTCTTTTCCATTTCACTTTGAGGAATAGGAATATGCTTCATCCATTCTTCAAATGTACGAGTAGAATTAAACTCAGGTAAATTTTCAGTTAAGACTTTGGGAGCATCTCCCCATCGAACTAAGTCCCAAAAACGCATACCTTCACCTAAAAACTCACGTCTGCGTTCTAGCTTTATATTTTCAGTAGTTGCAGCAATTGAGTTTGCTTTACCAAAAGCACGTTGTCTTATTTTATCAAAGCACTCTTGGGCACTTACACCTACTTCTGCTTGCCCATGCATTTTTACTAATTCAACATAGTTTAATAGTGTTTCAGCATATCTAAATAAACGTAGATTATTACAGTAATTTAAATCTTGATCTCCAGGAGGAGGATTATAGCCTACACGTGCTGCATATTTACGTAAGAAAAGACCTGTATCTTGGAATCGAGAAGCATAGGTGCCTTCAGGCCATTTATTAATAGAGCCTTCACGTCGTGTATCGCCTTCTTCATACATTGCATAAGCCTCTGGACGAACAGGACCAAAACCCCATCCACCTTGGAATACTTTATCTGGGTCATTTAAATCATTAGGAGAGATAAAAGCAGGTAAGTTTGTGCCATATCCCGACCAGCCAGATGCCCAACTTTTACCCTCTGGTAATTGATTGCTTTCAAAAATGGATTCAGAACAAAATTCATTCTCATCGTTCCACATGGCATCAAAGTCATTAAAAAGTGTATATTCACCACTTTTAATGATTTCTGCCATTTCTTTAGTCACTTCAGCATAACGCGATTCATCTTTTTGGTATAATACCACACGGGCTTTAAGCATTAGTGCTGCAGCTCTAGATGCACGTCCTAGACTTGAGCCTTGAGTTTTCATTTTTAAGCGATTGGGCTCACATGCAATATCCAAGTCAGCCATTATTTTTTCATAAACTTCATTAGCCGAAATTTGTTTGGCTAAGTAAGGTTCACCTAATGGTTCTTCAAAGTAGGGTATGTCACCCCAGAATTTCCAAAGTAAGTGTACATAATATGCTCTTAAAAAATGAGCTTCCCCTTCAAATGTGGCTAACTTATCATCACTAACATTTACTGCGTTTTCACAGGCCGACAATACGTTATTACAACGTGCCAAACCTGTAAAGTAGATGCTCCATAAACCATTCAATGTAGAGGCAGATGATGATCTGAATTGTGATAAAAGATACAGTTGTTCTTGGTCACCTGCATCACCACCCCCTTTAAACATATCATCTGAACGTAAGTCAGACATTAAAAGTACAGCGTTATATTCATTATTCGCATAACTATCAAATAATAGAATTTGATATGCTGAAGCTAAGTTCGATTCAATGGCTCCTTCAGTGGCATCTCCACCAGCTTCTTGCTGTTGTGTTGAAGAGTTAGTTAAGAAGCTATCCCCACATGCGGATAAAATAAATACCGCTGTAAGTAAGGTTAGAGCCCATATATTAAAGTATTTCTTTTTCATATTCATATAGTTTTATTTAGAAAGTAAGATTTGCACCAATAGATATTGTTCTTGCTTGAGGATAAACCCCACGGTCAATACCAATTGTAGTATATCCACCTGAAGCAACTTCAGGATCAAAACCGTCATACCCTGTAAATGTAAATAAGTTTTCAGCTGACACATAAACTCTTAAGTTCTGAATTGAAGCTTTTGAAAGCCAGTGACGGGGGAGAGTATAGCCTAACTGTGCAGTTTTCAAACGGAGGTAGTTTCCACTTTTAATGTAGATATCCGATGATCTCCAGTTTCCATTAGGATTTGACTTTGTCATTCTTGGAATCTTATTAGATGTTCCTTCTCCGTGCCAACGATCAAGAATCCATGAAGGACGATTCATCGCAGGAATATCTCCACGTTGTGAGAAATCAAAAATATCATTACCTAAAGTTCCTTGGAAGAATAAGTTTAAATCGATACCTCTCCAATCTGCTGATAATGTTAAACCATAAGTCCAATCAGGCATTCCTTTACCAATCTTGGTTTTATCGTTATCATCAATAGTACCATCTTGGTTAAAGTCAACAAAGCGTACATCACCTGGTTGTGCAGTGGGTTGAAGTTTTTTTCCATCTTCATTTACATATGCATCAATCTCAGCTTGATTTTGGAATATTCCATTGGTTTTATATCCATAAAAATATGGCCAAACTTCACCGTTTTGTCCTTTAACAAAACTACCAACCCCTGATGCACCACCTGATTCATATGTGGCCTCACCACTAGCATTACCTAATTTAATTAATTTGTTTTTAAGGTATGATGCATTAGCTAAAATGCTATAGTTGAAATCTTTAATATTGTCTTTCCAACCCAACTCAAACTCTAATCCCCAGTTTTCCATATCACCCACATTACCGATAGGAGCACTTTGTCCTACGTAACTAGGAATAGGAAGATTCATTAACATGCCATTTGTTTTCTTTTTAAAGTAATCAAAACTAAAACTTAAAGCACTATTGAAGAAACGTGCATCAAAACCAAGGTCTATTTGTTCAGATTCCTCCCACTTAATATTAGGATTGGGAATTCTTGCAGGAGAAGTTCCGTATTGCATGATGCCATCTTTGCTTTCTGAAGCTACATCATATCCACCACCAAAATAGTAGTTTTGACCTCCATCCATTAGTGATGTATAGGCAAAGTTTCCAATGTTTTCATTTCCATTTCTACCCCAGCTAAAACGTAGTTTAAAAGAATCAAACCAGCCAGGACGAGTTAAGTAAGGTTCATTTAAAATATTCCAACCTAAGGAAACGGCAGGAAATGTTGCCCACTTATGATCAGGTCCAAAGCGTGAAGACCCATCTCTACGTAGTGTTGCTTGTATCATATAACGCTCATCGTAGTTATAGTCTACGCGTCCAAAATATGATGCTAATGAAGTAAAGTTATATCCACCGGTACCTCCATATACGCGCTGGTCATCAGGATCAGCAATACCTGAACTAATATTAGCTTTACCAGGATCAAGTTCTAGTAAATCATAATTGCTACCTCCTATCTGGCGATAGGTGTATTTTTGGCCCGATTGTCCTAATACTACCCCAATGTTGTGCTTATCAAAAAGTGTCGTATTATAAGATAATGTGTTTTCTACTTGCCATTTATACCCCCGATTCATAGAACTCCAAACAGAACTTTGATCTACATCTTTTCCCATTGTAGCTAAAAAATAAGGGAATTGGTACCCATCGTTACCCCAGAATGCTAAGTCAAAACCATAACTGCTCTTGAATTTCAATCCTGGAATAAGATCTACTTCACCCCAAAAAGTACCTACAAATTTATCGGAGTTTCCTTTGTCTTTGTTGGGCTGGTTTAGCATGCCAACAGGGTTAGCTATCTCTTGAAATCCTTGTGGAGGAATTGAAAAAACATTTCCATTCTTATCTCTTACAGCATGCTCATACTTGTTTAGAATCTCACTGATAGTATAAATATCTTTATTCGTGGAGGTTTCAGGAGCATAGACAGGTACGATAGGATTAAAAGTTAAGGCGCTACCTAAAATAGAGCCATATTCTGAATTTGTTTCAATACCTGTTGACTTATCTCTTGAGTATCCTAAGTTTAATCCTACACGCACTTTATTTAACCAATCTCGATCATTAGCTTCATAAACTGTATAAGTTGTGTTAGAACGAATGCTCCAACGGTTGTAGTTTGACTTTCCATAATTACCTCCAACAATACCTTCTTGGTCATAATAACCTAATGATAAGAAGTATTGAATTTTATCTGTTCCACCTTGAATACTCAGTTGGTGATTTTGAATAGGAGCATCATAATTAAAGGTTTCATCTTGCCAGTCTGTTCCTTTACCGACTGCGCTAATTTCATCGTATGAATATCGGGGCTTATTTCCATCGTTTAACTCCGTTTCATTCATGATAACCATGTACTCTTGTGCATTCAATACTGATTTTTTCCTCCATGGATTTTGCCATCCATAGCTGAAGTTATAGTTAATGGTTGGTTTTCCTTCTTTACCACTTTTTGTAGTAACTAAAATTACACCATTGGCTGCACGTGCTCCATAAATAGCTGCAGATGCAGCATCCTTTAATACTTCTACAGATTCAATATCCACAGGATTCAAGTAATTAATACCACCATCAACAGGCATACCATCTACAATATACAATGGCTCACTGTTGTTTACAGTACCAATTCCACGAATACGTACTTTAGAGTCAGTTCCAGGTTGTCCTGAGCTTTGTGTTATTTGAACACCAGAAACTTTACCTTTTAAGGCATCTTCTACTCGTGATGGTTTGGCTGCATTTAATTCTTCAGAAGACACTTTACTAATAGCTGCAGTAACTACACTTTTTTTCTGTACACCATAACCTACAACGATTAACTCATCTAAGAATTGTTGTTGTTCTTTTAATATAATCTGTAGGGGCGATCTATCTTTTACTGTGATTTCTTGTCCCTCATACCCTATAAAAGAAACTTCAATAGTAGATCCTATTGATACATTGGGTAAAGAGAATGCACCATCGAAATCGGAAATAGTTCCCGATGTGGTTCCTTTCACTAATACGTTGGCACCAATAATTGCTTCTCCTGTTTCATCTAATATTGTACCCGTCAGTGAAAAACTTTGGGCAAAACCATAAAATGAAAAAAGGAAAATAAATCCTAATGCCGTTAAATAGCGCTTAAATAATAAGCCTTTAAACCTGTTTTTTTTCATAGTTTGTTTATTTAAATTAACGTTTAATGCCGTAATTTAGCATAAAACAAATTTATGATATACTTCTTAGTTTTCTAAGTGAAGTAAGTTCAATCGGTAAACTATGATTTTATGTAACTGGTTTATAATCAGCGTGTTGTTTGTTTTGTTTTATTGTAAAAAGTAAACTTCAAGAGTGTTAAAAGTAGTTATTTTACATTGTTTAATTTTGCTTTTCCTAACGATTGTACCGTTTCTGCAAAAATTTCTCTAGGAATAATAGCTTTATTTCTTGTGTTTAATCTGTTATTGTAAACTGTTTGTGGAGAGCAGTGTAGAAAATCTGAAATTTTAACACTATCATTAATTCCTAGTCGTACTAATGCATAAATCCTCAGTTCAGTTGTTAACTGATTTTCTTTTTTGAGTACTATCTGTTTATCAGGTTCTAATAACTTGTTAAAATCGGCTACAAAATTGGGATATATCTTTAAGAAAACTGCATCAAAACTTTTATAGAATTCCTCTAATTCTTTTTTAGGTAGATAATAAGCACTGGTTAAATTCTCAATTTCATCATACTTTCTAACTTTAATTAAGCGATTAATTTTAAGTCTAAAAGCATCTAGTTTACTAATATAATCTGAACAAAGTGAGAATACATATCCTACATACTCTTCTTTAACATAGTTGGATTCTTGTAGTTTGTTATTTATTTCATTTAGCTGTTCGTTTAAAATTTTAGTATTTAGATTAGTTTGTTCTAAATCATCATTGGCTTTAGCTAAATTTTTGTGTGCTTCTGAAAGTTCTTTAATGTGTTTATTTAAGAGTTTATTTGTTTCTTTCTGATTATTTTTAGCTATGCTTATTTTTTTGACTTGGCTATATATGTAAAAAAGAGAAATAACTAAGATTATTGAGAGTATACTAGTTAGGTAAAGAAAGAAACGTAATTTTTGTTTTTGTTGAGCATTTAGTTCTTGATATGCTTTATGTATGGTGTTTTGTGTTGAGGCTATATTCACCACTCTTACTCTATTTTTGTAGAGTTGTGCATTAGTTAGACAGTGATTAATATATGAGTACGCTCTGTCAATATCTCCTTTAGTGTACATGATATAAGCCAATTCTTGGAGTGATGCTATCTCATTATTTGCTATTTTTACATCAGCTATGGCTGATAATGTCAGATAGTTTATAAACTCTTTTTCATTGTTTTCGTGGTTATAAATATGGGCTAATACATAAGCTTTCATAGCGTAATAGCGTGTATTATTTGTGTTATTAGCTAAGTCGCTAATTAGTTGTTGTTTAACTGATTGTAAATCTCCTGTATCTAGAGCATACCAAGCTTTGTGCCATAAGTATAGCGGATCATTAGGTGTTATGACTGTTAATATTGAATCCCTGTAATTTTTTTCTTTTTGGTAGTATAAATCGGCCAATCTTTCTTCATCTCCTGAATATTGGACTAAGTGTGAATAAAGGTATATTTTTTGGCGATAATACTCTGTTTTAAGTCTTCGTGTTAATATAGAGCGATCAACTTCTTTTAAGGCATCAGTTGCTTCTTTTAATAAGCCCGTAGCAGCTAAGATAAAAGATTCTTGTATTTTCCACTCTGCTACCCCCAATTTATTGTTCAATTCATTGGCAATACGTAGATTTTCATAAATATAGTGTAGAGCAGAGTCACTGTCGTAAACAAAGTATTCGTCGTAAAATAGTTTATTTATCCAGTATAATTCCTCTAAATCTGTAACATGTGATTTTTTTTCTCTTAGCTGGAGTATCTTTTGTTCTTTTATTTCTATATATTCTTCTTTCTGTGCCAGAGTAGAGTCTAATGTGGTAAGTGTTTTTTCTGTTTCGAAAACTGCAAATATGGGAAGAGGTAAACAGTAACAAAACAGTAGTACTAGTAGGGTTTGTTTGTTTATCATAATTGGTATTTTAGCTAACAGGTATAAAGTTACTGTTTTATTATGATTATTCTTTATATTACTAGATACTTTGTTTTTTAAGAAATCTAAAAAAGTATTAGTTGTGTTGTAGTAAAAATTCGTTTTAACAATAATAGGCTAGAGTAATAAGCTCTAACCTATTAATTATGTAATTTTATATTATTTTGAGCGTGAATTATACTTTTTCTTTTATAAGTCCTGTACGGTAAGCCACTAAAAGTTTTTGTAAGTCAAAAATTTGTTCCGATAATTCTTTACCAATATCAGTATGTTTAACAAGAACCCTTTGAGAGTTGAATTCGACTAAAAATGTTGTTGATTTAATATCTTGTCCTTCTTCTATTGCTTTCTGTCGAGATTCAAAGGGCTCATGTTGTACTAATTGAAGTCCATGAGAGTGATAAACTAATGTGTATCCAGCAATTCCTGTCTGATTTTGGTATGCTTTTGAGAATCCACCATCAATAACTAATAACTTACCATTGGCCTTAATTGGTTGTTCCCCTTTTATGATTTTAACAGGTACGTGACCATTAATTATATGTCCATGTGGACTATCAATGCCAAATTCATCTAGAATCATTTGACAGATTTCCTCTTTGTTTCTTAACGTGTAATAAAAACCTTTTTCTTCTTTGTGAAGTTCTTTATCTTCTATAAAATAACGTTCAAAAGTAGCCATTTTTTCTTTATCAAAAAGAGGGGATTCTTCACCACACCACAAGTACCATACATAATCTAAAGCAAAGTGTTTTTTCTCATCATCTCCTTCATGAAAATAGGCGGTACGAGCTAATTGATCTACCTTTTCTAGTAACTTACGTCCCCAGTATTGTTTTTTACCAATCTTCACTTTTTTAAATGATCCATCTTTATTAAGAGGAACAGAAGCATGATATAGTAGGTTAGAGTTTGTTACTAAAAACATTCCCCCATGTGTAAATAAGCAACGCATATGCTTTTGTAGTTTTTCACTATTCATAAACGATGCATGTAATTTTTCTACAATATTTTGTTCTTCTTCTGTTAGTTTATAAGGCTCTTTAGGATTTACCGTAGGGAACTGTGTATCTAGTAGTGGGTATTCTTTTCCATTAAGTACAAAAGTTCCTTTTTCATAATCAATTTTATCTAGTAAGTTCCGGTGTTCCATATTAAATTCCGGTCTTCTAGCTATAATCTGTGCTTCTAACTTAAATTGAATAATGGAAATAGCTTTGTGCATTTGAGATATTAACCGCAGGGTTTTTTTATTATAAGTAGTATCTGCAAACTTAGTACGAGGAGCAAAAATAATGCAAGAATCATTTTCATACGTTTCCATTGCAAAAGTAGCTAATGGCAATAAATTAATACCATAGCCATCTTCAAGAGTTGTCAGGTTACCATAACGCATAGCAATGCGTATAACATTTGCTATACAACTATCGTTTCCTGAAGCTGCACCCATCCAAAGAATATCATGGTTTCCCCATTGTATGTCCACATTGTGATAATCGCATAACGTCTCCATAATAATGTGTGCTCCTGGACCTCTATCGTAAATATCTCCAACAATATGTAATGAATCAATAACTAAACGTTGAATAAGATTACACATTGCAGTAATAAAGCTATCTGCTCGGCGAGTTGATATAATGGTTTTTATAACCATATTGATGTAATCGTGTTTATTTGGATCGGATGGAGATTCGTGTAATAACTCTTGAATAATATAAGAGAACTCATGTGGTAATGCTTTTCTTACCTTTGAACGTGTGTATTTAGAAGATACATTTTGACATACGCGTACTAATTGATTTAAAGTAACAAGATACCACTCATCAATATTTTCTTCTATTTCTTTTACTAATCTGATCTTTTCTTCAGGGTAGTAAATGAGCGTACAGATATCTTTTTTTTCAAACTCTCTTAAGTCATTTCCAAATATCTCATGGACTTTTCTTTTAATAGTACCTGATGCATTTTTTAGTACATGTTGAAAAGCCTCATATTCTCCATGTATATCTGTTAGAAAATGTTCTGTTCCTTTGGGCAGATTTTTTATTGCTTCTAGGTTTATTATTTCTGTACTTGCTGTTGCGATAGTTGGAAAACTACGAGACAGCAACTGTAAGTATCGCAAATCTTTGCATATCTCTTCAGGAGTAAGAGGATCGGGTGTTTTCATACTATAATCTGTATTTTTTTGTTAATTTAACTATTATNAAAAGAATAACAATAATAATTGAGCAATAATTACACGTAAAAACATGCTTAATGGATAAACTGTAGCATAGGATACAGAAGGATTATCACCCTCTATTATTGAATTTACATATTCTAAGCTCATAGGGTTTGCCATACTACCACAAAGCATACCAGCAATTGATCCAAAATCAATTTTCAAAATTTGATGAGAGAATGCTCCGACAATTAAAACTGGAATTATTGTAAGTAGAAAACCTGAAAGTATCCAGAGGATTCCTTCGGGCTGGAAAACAGTTTCAAAGAATTTAGGACCTGCATCTAAGCCTAAGCAGGCTAAATAAAGTGTTAGTCCTAAAGCTCGTAGCATTAAGTTAGCACTTGCTGTGGTGTAAGTAATAAGATGTAAGCGGGGCCCAAATTTACCCATAAGTAAACCTATAATAATAGGTCCTCCCGCAATACCTAGTTTAAGAGGTACACTCATACCCGGAATATAGAAGGGGATAGCTCCTAAAAGTAATCCGAATACCATTCCAATAAAAACAACAACAAGGTTAGGCTCGTTTAAGTTTTTAACGACATTACCTAATACATTTTCAACTTTATTAATGGCTGATGCTTCCCCCACTAAATTTACTCTATCACCAAACTGAAGAACTAAATCTGGAGTAGCTAATAGCTTAACACCAGAACGGAAAACATGGCTAATATTAACTCCGAATTTATTTCGTAATCGTAGAGAGTCTATTTTTTTACCATTTATTTCGGGACGGGTAATGAGTACGTCTAACGATGTTAGTTGTTGATCTAGAGTAGTCCAGTCAATTCCTTTTTTATTCCAATCGGTGAGTTCTTGTTCTCCAAATAATACAGTTAATTTGGTTATTTCATTTTCAGAAGTAACAACTAATAATCTATCATTAGGTAATATTTTTTTTTCAGATGTAGGAATGCTTACGATACCTTCTCTCCATAAGCGTGAAATGATAAACTTAGAATGACTTATTTGAGCTATTTCTTTTATTGTTTTATTGAAAATTCCCGGGTTGTGAACTTGAAATTCAGCAATGAAAGTTTCATCTTTTTTGCTGTTTTCTATTTTCTGTAAATCATTATCTTTAATCCAAATTTTTCGAATAAGTAAGATGGCAAGTGTTACACCAACAACACCTAGTGGATAAGCTACAGCACATCCTAATGCAGGAGAACTACTTTCTAGTCCTAATTGTTTTAGGGTCTGTTGGGCTGCTCCTAGAGCTGGTGTATTAGTTGTAGCTCCACAAAGTACTCCAATCATGTTGGGTAAATCCACATGGAATAATTTACTAAATATTAATGTGAGTCCTGTGCCTAGTACTATGACTGCAAATGCTAGTGCATTTAATCTGATTCCACTTTTCTGAAAAGAGTTAAAGAATCCAGGTCCTACTTGAAGTCCTAATGAGTAAACAAAGAGTACTAAGCCAAAGGTTTCGACATAATTGAGTACATCTGCTTGAACTGACACTCCAAGGTGTCCTGCAAAAATACCTGTAAAAAAAACAAAGGTTATTCCTAGGGAAATACCCCAAAAACGAATTTTTCCTAATCCTAATCCAATACCTGAAATTAAGGAGAGAACAATGGCTGCCTGCAGAGCTGATTGTTCTTGGAGTAGTTCACTTATCCATTCCATTCAAATGCTGTTTATTTATAACTTGGACATTTATGCGTGCAAAGATATAAACTATTTATGGATAAGATATAAAAGTTTTTATTAACTACTAAGCAATCGCTGATATAGCCTATAATCTAATGTGTTTGAGTTGTTTAATTTAGTACGAAACAAAAGAAAAATAAAATAATCTAAAAAAGATTTGTGCAGTACAAAAGTAACTTATATATTTGCATCGCATTTGAGTGATAATGCATAACGGAAGTTTGGGTGAGTGGCTGAAACCAACAGTTTGCTAAACTGTCGTACGGGCAACTGTACCGGGGGTTCGAATCCCCCAGCTTCCGCTTTTTTTTAAGACCAAATGTGAGCTAAGTACAAATNAAACTTAGCTTTTCTTTTCTANAAACATTTGGCGCCTTCGTCTAGCGGTTAGGACGCGGCCCTCTCACGGCTGAAACACGAGTTCGATTCTCGTAGGCGCTACATAGTGTAGTCCTGATTCATTGTTCACTATCGTCTTTTCTTCAATTTATTTTGATTTAATTTGTATGTGTTACCCTATGGGTGATTTTGTATTACTTAAAATAAAAATAGGCCGCTCAAATGAACGACCTATTAACAGATTTATTTGTTAGTTATTTTATTTCAATCAATTTCTCATTTTTTTGTATTTCTTCTTCTGAAATTTTTGGTATCTCAATTGAAAGTACACCATTTTTTACCTCAGCATGAATACCATCATGATTAATATTATCTGGTAAAATAATTCTTTGTTCAAATTTTGAGTAAGAAAACTCTCTGCGTAAGTAGCATCCTTGTTCCTCTTTTTCCTCTTTATTGCTTTTTTCCATCGCAATAACTAAGTTGTTGTCATCATCTACTTTAACATTAAAATCTTCTTTAGTTAACCCAGGAGCTGCAACATCTAGTTTATAACTATCCTCACATTCGAATACATTGATAGCAGGTGCAGTAGCGTTAGCTTTTTCCATCCAGTCTGTATCAAAGAAATCATTGAAAATACTGGGTAACCATCTTTGTGATCTTCTAATTGGCATCATCATAATTTAATCTCCTATATTTTAGTTAAACATTTTATTAATAATGAGCACTGATTATTAAGTTATCGTTGCTCACTTATATAAATGCAAATGATGTACCACTTGTTTTTATCCCCTATTAATGACAAATAGTCTTGTGTTTTGGTGTTTTTGCTTTGTTTTATGACAAATAGTCTTATTTATCTTTGGCATAATTGTTTATAATCGCAATAAGTACACTTATCTACTATAGGGGTTTGATCAAAAGCTGTGTGATTATCAAATATTTCCTCTAGAACTTCTTGCATTTTGCAATCAAACTCTTTTTTGTATTTAGAGAAGTCAACGATTTCCACAGCTTCATTTTTCTTTTGACCTATTGATATAATAGGTGATTCATTGCGTGTGGTTTCTCTAAGATATAAAATAGCAGGAGCTATTTTATCTGTTCTCTGATTGCATAATATAGAAGCATATATGAATGTTTGTAGTATATGATTAGGTCTATTTTTTTCTTCCCGATTAAACAAAAAATCAAGTTCTTTTAATAATTTGTCTCCTTTTCCTGTTTTGTAGTCTATGATTCGTAAAACGCCATTTTTGTTATCCATTCGATCAATAATACCATTGATTCCTAATTTGATTTTTCCTTTTGCACTTTGTACTTCAATAGTACCATTAACTACTTCTTCTGTCTCTATTAAATCGAAAGGAGTTTGATTCATATCATAACGTAGTAGTTGTTCTAAATAGGACTTAATTACTTCGAAGTTAATTAATTGTGTTCCATTATATTCTGATTTTTCTTTTTGATCGATGTGAAATAACAACTCTTTAAATGCATCATCAACAAACTGTTTTAATTTGTGTTTCTCATTCAATAAGCGTTCAATTTTTTCTTTAGTTATTCTTTTTGTATGTGAGGTGAGGTATTGATAGGTTAACTCTGCTGATTTGTGAAATATGCTTCCAAATAGAGCTGGGTCTATTTCTGAGCTAACTTCTGTAGGTGGAGTTAAATTGACAATGTATCTATAGTAGAATTTTAGTCTACAATCTAAGTAGGTATTAATGGCTGAAGGAGATAGAGTGGATTTTCCTTTTCTTTGTTGGGCTACATTGTATTTATCAATAAGCTTTGTTAGTGTTTCGTCATTTTTTGGTATTGTAATAGACGTTGTTAGTTGAGGTTTTTGTTGACTATTCAAGAAAAATTGTTGAATATCTTGTTGGGAGCGTCCAATTAATAATTGAAGCATAAAACGTGACCATTCGCCTTCATTTTGATCACTTCGAGTATTATTATAAATTAAAGTGATGTTTTCTGCTCGTTGTAATAATCTATAAAAGTAATACGCATAGACTGCATTTTTATGCTCTAATGTAGTCATACCAAAAGCTTTTCTTAGATTATATGGAATGAACGATGTTTCGTTTCCTTTTTTAGGTAATTGTCCTTCGTTTACCGATAACATTACAATGTTTTTGAAGTCAAGGTTACGTGTCTCTAGTACTCCCATAACTTGTAATCCAATGGCAGGTTCACCATGGAAAGGAATCTGTGTGCTTATCAATAGTCGTTCAATTAATTTAGTTAAGGTTTGTATTTCTACCTTTAAATGTCCACTTTCAATTAATGTATAAAGACGGTTTATTAAGGTATATCCTTTGAAAAGGGATTCTTTATATAGCGGATTAAAAACATTAGAGGTGCTTTCCTCTTTTGTATTGTAAAGTGCTGCTACCTGTTTAATTAAAGAAGTTAATTGTTTGCATAATTCTTTTTGAGTTTGGATGGGTGTAAATAAAATTTTCATGAAGTCATCCTTTTGTAATTCAGCAGGAGTAGGATAGAATCGATTGTGGGTTGTTAGTTCTTGTATTATTTGATTTGAGAAATCTGATTTTTTTTGTGTGTAAGGATGATTAAGTACTGATACTACCTGTTTATAAAGGTATCGTCCTGATTTGCTATTATACCCTTCACTTTGTAGTTCTATTATAGATAGTATGAAGCTATATACTGGGGTTTGAGATAAAGGAAATCCCATTGTAACATTGAGGTTTTTCACTTGTTGCGGAATGGAGTGAAGAACAGGTAGTAGAAGACTTTCATTACATAATACTATAGCACTTTCTCTTTCTTTGTTTGTTAGGTTTTCATCTATCCATAGTGGCAAATAACGAGCTTGTTCATTTTCTGTTGAGGCTGCTATGTATCTTATTTGCTTACGTTTGTTTAGGCGGTCAAAGTGTTCGGCTTTTAGTTCATTAGGAAATAGTTTTAAGTTACGAAGTATAAATTCACCAGCTTCATATCGGGTGTTTAATTGCGTATAAAAAACATCGTAATCCCAATAGAAAAGAGCTTTTTCTTTGTTTTGTAATAATTGGAAAAAGTGTTTCTCTACTTCATTAAGAACATTGAAACCTACAAAAATAAAAGTTTCATAAGGAAGTTCTTTGTTTTTTAATTCTTCTATTACTTTTCGGTAAAGCATACCTTCATAAGCTACTCCTGAGCTTTCAAGGTTTGATTGAAATTGATGATATATAGAATTAAGACAATCCCAAAGTGAAATGAATCTATCTTTTAACTCCGTATTTTTATCTATAGAAAAAGCTTTAAAAAATTGTTGTATGGCCTGCTCTTGTTCTTTATCTAGGTAATCAAGGTCTTCCACAATCTCTTTCAAATCTTTTAAATTAGCAAAGAGTTGATTAGCATCTACTAAGTTTTTATCTACATCATCAAAATCACTAATTAGTAGTTCACCCCAAAAATAGAANTCATCTAAGCTTTCATCTTTTTGGGTTTNNTCACAAAANACTTTATGTAATTCGCAGACAAGTTGAATAGGATCACCTATTTTTAAGGGTGATAATTGTTGAAAAAGCTCATTTATACTTAAATAAGTTGGTGCCCAAATAGGAGATGTGCTTTGGTCTGTTAAATATTCATTAAAGAAAAGGCTGGCCCTTTTATTTGGGAAAATAACTGCTACTTGGGATAAATCTTTTCCTATTTTGCTATAAAGATCTTGAGCTACTAATTCTAAAAATGTATGCATGATGATTATTTTGTGTCTTATGTTTTAATACTTTTTGATAAAGAGGTAGTTATAATGCTGCTTTTATATTTCTTCTATTTGTTTATTTAGAACATACCAGATATAACCTTTCACATTAGAATAGCCCATAGCTATTAGTAGATTTATATATTCTTTTATTTGAGAGTTATACTTTTTATGTGGTTGACCAAACTTAAAATCTATTACTACTACTTGATCATTCTTTATCATAACACGGTCGGGACGTCGTTGTTGATACGTGTCTTTAGACTTAAATAAAATAGCCGACTCGTTAAGTATATTCCATTGATCAGAAAACCACTCTTTTACTATGGGCTGATTAAAAGCTTCTTGAGTAATCTTCCTGATTTTTTCTTCCTCTTCTACACTTTCTATAATTCCCTCAAAGAGTAGTTTGGTAATTGCAGGCTCTATGTCTTCCAATGTTTTAATCTCAGAGAAAAGTGTATGCAGTAGTTGTCCTCTATCTATGAATTGCGAGGACAGCTCTGTTTCTCCTCCTGCTTCTTCAATAAAATCTGCTGATCGGTTAGATTGTCTAAATTGAATGTTGGGAACCATTGATTGCATAGTTATGTTAATTGGATTTTTAGTTTGTGTAATAGGATTTGTTGATTCTTTATTTGTTGTTTCAGACTGAGAAGAGCATACTTTACCATAAGTAAATATGTTCTCTTCATTATTCCAGTAAGTAGAGGAGCTTTCTGTTCCTATTTGAAGAGAGGATAGAGTTTCTATAAGTAATTCTGATACTGTGTTCTTTTTATTCTGTTGACCCCATAAAATGAGATTCTTTCCAGCCCTTGTAAACGCAACATAAAGTATATTCAAATTATCTATCCATAAGTGTAAGCGCTCTTCTAAGTAATCGTCCTTATAAATTGATTCACTCATCCTAGATGAATAGTTAATAGGAACTATATCTAAATGATTAAAAGGTTCGTATTCTGGAGCACACCAAATTAAGTTACCAGTAGGAGATTCTACTTCTAAATTCCAATCACAAAATGGAATTAAGACCGTGTGAAACTCTAATCCTTTTGATTTATGAATAGAGAGTATGCGTATGCCATCTATATCTCCACTAGGTATGGTTTTTAATGATAGTATTTCGTCCCAATATTGAATAAAGAGACCTAAATCAGAGGAGTTGGACTCTAAATAATGAC
>JGI24708J26588_10000840_pt1 | contig 24976 bp, 13 predicted proteins | sample BioPla1DNA2_FD_26588 | JGI IMG/M metagenome (IMG submission 26588) | reverse complement strand
TCCTCGTTTCTAAAGAAACGGCGCGGCAAACTTATAAAGTTTGCTATTCAGTCACCTGCGGTGAGGCTTTTAGATTTTTAAAAAAGGAGTGATATTACATGGCATCTTGGCATTGTGATGTTAAGAATTCGCGGGATTCAATTCCGCGCACAGGAAACCCAACTTCTGCAAAAGCTCATTATGATTATATAGCTAGAGAAGGACGTTACGAAAAAGGCGAAAGAGCGGAAGAATTAGTTGATAAATGGAGTAAAAACATGCCAGAGTGGGCAGAAGATGACCCCGGAAAATTTTGGGAAGCTGCCGACGAAAACGAACGAGCTAATGGTAGAACATATACAGAAATCGAAGTCGCTTTACCGAATGAACTCACACCCGCGCAACAAAAAGAGCTATTAGAGGAATTTTGCCAAGAGTTACTTGGTGAAGATCATGCCTATTCTGTTGCAATTCACGATAAGGTAGGCGCTCTTGATGGAGTACAGAAAAATCCTAATGGACATATCGTTTTTACAGAAAGAAAACATGATGGTATTAAACGCGACCCAGAGCAATTCTTTAAAAGATATGACCCTAACCACCCGGAACGTGGCGGTGCCAAAAAAGATCGCGACTGGAATTCACGAGAAGCAGTAGAAGTCATTAAAGAAGCCTGGGAACGCATACAAAACCGCCACCTTGAAATGCATGGGCATGAGGCAAGAGTTGATAGACGATCTGTCGAAGCTCAGCGACAAGATGCTCTTAAAAGAGGTGACTGGGAGCGGGCAGCAGAGCTTGACAGGGAAAGAGAAAAACATATCGGACCAGGAACGGCAGCGCAGAAAGATGCTCCCCCCAAGACACTGGCAGAAGCCGAAAAAATAGCCATATCTAGAGTAACTAACAAAGAACTGAAACGCGTGAAAGATGAGCTTTATCAAATAAAGCAAGCTCTTTATAAATTAGGAAAAGAAGAAACTGCTAATAATCGAAAAAAACAACCAGACGAGAAGGAGGCTAACCGGATTGAAGCTGAACGGCGAGAATTAAAAGACCGCGAGGCCATTGCCGAAGCTCGAAAAGCAAAAACCGAAGAATACTTAAAAACCCCGGAAGCTCAAGCTGAGATTAAAAAACACGTTGATGATATTCTCGAAAAGGATCAGCGTCGACTTGATAAACTCAACCAGGTAGGCGCGGCCCGACTAGATAAATTGGAAAAAGAGCATAAAACCCAGGAAAAACGCGGCAACCTTACCTACGACGAAATAGATCGCATTGCCCGTAAGCAATGGGAGAAAAAGCACGACCGGCAGCCTATGACAAAAGAAGATTTTATGGAAATTGAAAAAGTTGCAGTTGCTATTCGTAAAGATACAAATAATGCCCGTAAAAAAGCCGATGAGCTGCAAGCTCAAATCAATAAGCTGAAAGGTATTGACCCTAAGAAAGAAGCGGAACGGGCCGCAAAAGCCAAGGCTGAAAAGGAAAAAGCAACCGAACGGACAGCCGAGGTCAAGGAGGCTATGACGTTGAACGGCACTGAAACGACAAAGGAACTTAGTGCTAAAGACAAAATTTTGTCTGCGGAATATTTTCGTTTAAAAAAAGAACTAGAAAAACTACCTGACAGAGTTCGATCGGATCAGGAATTAAAAATATTAGCGGAACAAATGTATAAAATGGAACTCATGAAAAATCACCAACAACAAGGCGTTGCCCTGGCCTCTCAAAAGACTTCCGTCAGGGAAGAAATTGAAAAACACAATGCAAAAAACAAAGAATTTGAGGCAGCTAAACCACATTTTTGGCAAAGAACAGAATTAATACAATGGACTAGAAAAGTCGATGAACACAGACAAAATGGCATAAACCTTCGTAGCCAATGGGAACAATTAAAAGCCGAGCTAGCTAAGCATGAGAAACCATACGTCGAAGCTACTAGCACCCCCGAAGCCCAGACTGAAATTAAAAAGAATTATGAAATTCTTAAAAAACAAGAACTCGAACGAGTCAAACAAATCCCGCAGCGCGAGGAAATTCAAACCGAAATGGAAAAAATAAAGACAAAACGCCGCGAAATTAAAGGCGAAATTGTAATTCAAAAAGAGAAAGAAAGGCTCGAACGATATGAAAAACGAGGCGGTAAAGGCCCCGGCTTTGATCCTAAAGAATACCAAAAATATGATCCGCGTATAATCAATCCAAGACAAGCGATAGCGTTACTAGGCCAATTACGCCGCAGCGGCAATAGACCGTCAGGAGGCATCGGCAGCATTAAAGCGCGAATCCTACGTGATTTTGAAAACGAAGGCCACGGTCACGGTGAATAGTTAATATTTTAAATTCATCGATATAATTCGTAAAACTGCTCCAAGGCTTTGCAATTCCTCGAATGCTGGGTGTTTAGTAATGCAGGAATTATAATTCTGAATAAGTGAGTAAGATTCACATAAGTTATTTAGAATTTTACATACCCAAAATATAGGACTAAAGTACTATATATATTTTTATATATATATAGTACACTGACGTTAACAAATAAATTGTTGGAGGTTTAATATGGGACAAAAAATGTTGTACATTCGCGAAGAAGATGAGAGTATTTTTGAGGAGGTTTTAAAATTGACAGGTGAAACTTTTTCTGGAGCGGTAGCAAAAGCAGTTCGCCAATTCGTAGACCAAAAAAAATCGGAAAATACTGGCCTGAGTGAGGTGGAGATTAGGACCGGTTTCGATTCTATGGATGAGCATTTTGGTCCGACAACTGTTAAAGCAATTAGGTTTATCGGCAGACTAATAACAATCTATACTGAGGAAAATGAAAGTGATCCTTCACATATTAAATGGAGGGTTTTTCTCAGTCGAAAAGGTAAGATTGTAGTAGAAAGAATAGACTATGAGTACCTTGTCGGTACTAGTTATATTTACTTTATTTTAGATAAGCTTCCTGAAGATGGGGTTTTAGTTAATCGACATTTGGGCGAAAAAGAATTTGAAAATAGAGATAATGGTACTAAAGTTCGAAAAATTTCTATGCCTCGCCTTTTATTAGTAGAGGTTAAAAATAAGTTGGGGGAAGCATTTTCGGATTTCATGGATATTTAGTAACCGGAGGATTTTGAAGATGGGACGGAAACTTGGAAGCAGGCCTTTTTATAAAGCAATCCCATACACCGAAAGAAACTGGCAAATTATAGGGCGTGGAACGTCAACCGGATCTGGTGATGATTTTGGGTTTATATTAAAACAACGTAAACCACTAGCCGTTACTAATTCTTTTTCAGCAAAATATGAATCGCGATGTGCATACTGCGAACGGCGTATAGAAATGGGAACAACTATTTGTAGAGCATTGTTTCATGATGGCAATGAATTCTATGTACACAAGGATTGCTGCCGGGAAAAGCCCAAGGCATTTTAAATAATAAAGCCGGAATTACCGGCTTATTTCTTTGTTGTTAGAAGCTAACGAAACCAACTCAACACACCTTAACCTGGCGCATATGTATATTGGCACTCCAATTGGTCAGCGTTTTTATTTCTAGTTGGTCAAGGAAAGGAAGCCTTGGGTGTTATCGCCCAGGGCCTTTTCGGTTTTGTGCGCCTGGTACCCGTTCTCGCGGCTGGTCAGTAATAACCGGCGATTACAGGGGGCGCGGCCCCCTATCAGCCTTTGGCTACCCCTCTTCTTAAAATTAATCAAAAAACAGGAAAAATATTGACAAATCATAACCAGTGGATTAATATTAGGTTGAATAACGATATTAATAAAAGGAAGGTGTTTTAGTATGACGGCTAACGATCTTTTAAAAGAGGCAGTTTTCGAGGTTGGAAACCTTACATCCGGTGAAATTTTTATTGTTCGGGATTTATTTAAAGGTTATTTATGGAATCGTGAAATGAGAAATGATCGGTTGAAGGTGGGGATTTTATTTCTGAACGAAGCTACCGCTGGAAGTCTAAACGGAGTTATTGAAGTTTTAGATAAAACAACTGCGCATCAGCAGAAGTATAGAAAAATATAAAGTGCTAATGCCTACTAACCCAGTAAAATCAAACATACTACAGGTGTAGTGGGTGGTGTAGTAGGTTGTACTACACATGGTGTTGAAGGTGTAGTATAATCTAGTTACTACATGTAGTAGAAGGTGGTGAGAAGATGGATGATGGCTTGTTTTTAACGGTTGAAGAAGCAGCCGACCGTTTAGGGCTTAACCCCGAAACAATCCGAAGGCGAATCCGGAAGGGTTCAATAAAAGCCCAACTTATCCCCGGCCCTCGTGGTGACCAATACCAAATACCGGTTAGCGAATTAACTACGCAGGAGGCCCAAATTGTCCCCGTACCAGGCTTACCCCCGACCGTTATAGGCCAAATAGCCAACGCCATGACAAAGGCCGTGAGCGAAGCTGTAGAGCCACTGCAAGCGCATATAGAAGCCCAGGCGCAAGAAATTAACGAATTAAAAGAACAGCTAACCCGTATGGAAAAAACAAGTTTAAATCGAGAGATAGGTATATCTAAAAAATTAGATACTTTTATCGAAGAAAGCCGTGCCGAGCGTCTTGCCCGTTCTCGCAGTTGGTGGAAGTTTTGGTAAAAATAAAACAAGCCGCCTACCCGCAAAAGTAAGAATGGCTTGCTTTATAAATAAGAACCCCAGAGGGAATCTCAATATTTATTATAACATAACTTCTCTCCGGGCAACAAAAAGGAGAGGTTATAATGCTAGAAAAATCAAAGATTGAAGAACGAATTGACCAGATTTTAGGTAACGGTGATTTAGTTAAAAATCCGGTTTATGACGATGCCGACCGTCGTTTCAGTCAGCTCCTACAGTTAATCGGGCTTAAAACCCAAGATGCGGATTTAGTCGCAAGTCTTGAACATTCCACCGCCGACATGGTTTATGAGTGCTTAACAATGGCCTACGAGCTAGGGTTTAACGATGCTAAAGGAGTGTGTTAGTATGCAAAACCTAGTATTTGCCGGTGTTGCTGTACTTGTTTTATATGTCGGGTATCGTTGGTATCAATTCCAAAAACAAGCCCAGCTGTTAAACGATAACGAAATATTTCTCAAAGCTAAGGCAGTGTATGATGAAGAATGTTTTTCTTTAAAATGCAAATCAATAACCCGGAAATTCACCTATATAGTCAGTAATGGTCGGACCCCAGTAGCTTTACGGTATTTGGGATATTGCTTAAAAACACTACCTCAAGACAAAACAATTAGACGGGCTGATGTTGATTATATTTATAAGCATTTATGTGAGAGTACCGGAAATTCGGATATTTACCACAATCACTGGCGGTAGTCAGATAAAATTAGGGAGGCTTAAAATGAAACTCCTGTACTGCCCAAAATGCGGCGATATGTATAATCTGTCTTACGAGGCTAAAAAATGCCGCTGTGGGGCCTCTCAGGGCCAATATGCGCCCGATGGATTGAACGCTACATATACCGGTGGTATTCCCTTTTGCTTTAGCAATAACAGCTTTAATCAGGCTTTGGAAAAGCAGGTGGAAATAGATTCTTCCCACCCCGAAGAATTTCACGGGGCGCACTTTGAAGCGTGGATCTGTCCGGCCAGCTCTAAGACGTTCGTTAAAAAATCTCTACAAGACGCTATCGACTACGCTATTCGACAAAATGAACTTGAAGGACTTATTACAAGCGATGAAACACGGCAGCTGCTTAAAAGGGTAGCCGCCGGTGAGTTAACCTTCGACCAAGTACGGCAGATCATAGATGCCAAGGCTAAAAAGTTGGCCAAAAGGAGCAGAGGCAAATGACGGTCTTAGAATTAATCCGGAAATTAGAAGACTTCGACAGCTACGAAACGCCGGTTAATATTGTTCATGAAGGTAAGATACTCAAAATCACTGAAATCATTGAGAATCAGACCGGAATCTCGATTATGTGCCAACAGGCCGAACTAGGTAGGAGTGGCGTAAACAAGGTTATTGAACTACTTGAAAAAGAAATCGAATCCTACGACAATGCCGCAGACGAGTTCCCTTTCAACGACCAGGCGTATATCGGTATGGAAATTGAACTTGATAAACTAGAAAAAATCTTGGCTTACGCCAAGCAATTTCAAGCTAAACCTGAACCAGAACCGTTTGAGGAATTAATTGCCGAAACCGCCAAACTAGTCGAAGCTGATAAAAAATGCATTGAACAAAGTAAGCAAATTTTGGCGCAGTTAGAGCGAATTGAATCGAAACTTGATTTTGACTATTATACTTATCCAGCCGTTATAACCGGTGAATATAAAGATGGTTTTTCGTTCTTTTACCCAGATCTAAAACTAATCGGCTTTGCAGAGTACGAAAACGAAGAAGCGGACGTTTTGAAAGGCTGGATTGAAATTCAACTTCGAGAAGATAAGCCGCTGCCGCCAGCGTCAGATCCGGACGATGTTAAACTAAAACCTGGTCAAAAACTATTAATGGTTATGGTGAGTATCAAAAACCAAAAGTAAGCGTCTTAAAATGTCCTCAATATTACTTTATAGACGAAACCCCAGAAACCATAAGGCTTCTGGGGATTTTTTTTGCAATAAAATAGAGGAATTATTTACTAAATGTCGTAACTTACAGGTAACGCTTAAAAAAGAATAATGGGCCTAAAGTGCTACCAACACCTTAGACCCGCTCCGCTGACTGTTCGTACCAGCCAGAGAGTTTGTGAGAGAAACGAATTACTTTAGTAATTTTACTACAAGTATTCGTGGTAAATCAAGATTTTACCTGCTCACAAATTAAAAAATGTTAACTATAGTTTATCTTAACTACAGTTAATATTAACAAAGACAGTTAGTGGACAAACAGCGAATGAAAATGCTGATTGTCCTTTTTTAATTAGAAAAGGCAATCGATGGGGAGAGGAAACGAATGCTACCAGCTGTAGATCCTGAATATCTATCGATATTCGTACAGCGCCACCCAAAGTACGCCGTAAAAATGCCGGGGAAAACTTGGCGAACAAAACAAAAATCATTAGCAGATAAGCCAATAGCGGCCCATATGCGCGGCCAATATGCTGTTGCAACGGTATCGCCCTGGTATCCGAGTTTTGGCGTAATAGACATTGACGATGCGCCCAGGGAAAAGGTTTATGATGTTTTAGAAACTGTCGGCCTAACTGAAAGCAATAGCCTAATTTGCGAAAGTGAAAGCCCTAATAGCTACCACATCTACTTTAGACCGCGGTACAATGATAAGCCGCCTACAATACGGTTACTAAACAACGTCTTTAAAAATTGGGCTGCTAAAAGAGGCGTAGAAGTCTACCCGAGGGCTACTAAATGCTTTAGGCTGCCTTTTGGACCGACCGACCGACCTATTCTTCAAGACGGTGCTATAAGCAACATGACATTAAAAGAAAAAATGTACTGGTTTAGTAAGCTTGATGAGTATGACCTGGCTGAGTGTCCTGCCGATCGGCAGACTATATTAGACTTTCAGATTGACCCGCTGCCGGTATGCCCGACTACTTTTAAACGTGGTTTAGACTATATCGAGCATGGTTTAGAGGCCAACGGTACGCGCCATGAGGCGCAATTCTGCGTACTCTACGCAATGTGGCGGCAAAACTATGATATACAAGATGCTATAAATGCCTGCTTCCACTGGATTAAAACAAAGCACAACGGCTTTAGTAAAGATATTAAACGTAATCAAAATCAGGTATTAAGAGAAATCATGCGACAAGCCGACCGTATTTGGAGCGACTACGAGCTTGCAAAAACCTATCCGGACGCAGCTCATAATCAAAACTATGGGTATTTAACTAAACCGGACATAACCGACATTATCCGGATCTGCGATGGCAACCTGCCTCGCATGAAGTTCCTTGGAGAGTTAGTGCGGTATATTAATCCACGGCAAGCCAGAGAGGCCGTGAGCGTACATACAGACCGGCTTATATCATGGAGTAGCACTAATAACTATCAACGTTTTTTGGACGAGCTTGCCAAGAAAAACGTAATCGAACGGGATAACCGGTACATAGTCGGCAAGATGGCTAAAAGCATAAAGCTTAAATGGGAATTCCGAGGCTCAGAAATGGCCATAAAAGCCGATAAAAGAACCACCGACACAGTAGAGTCTATAACTAACAGTTTCGCCCCAGAGGAGCTACGCCAGCACTTAAAAGAAGCAGGAATGAAGAAAAGTACTATTAGTATGCAATTAAAAGCTATCTTCGACACCACTCAAGGAGTTCAAAAAAGAGGAAACATAGTCAATTTTTTATCTTTGTAAAAGTTCAAAAAATCAAAAACATATATAACTTTCACTTGCTCTTCCTTGGGGGCCCTGCAAAATTTACTACAGGTTGTGGTCTTTATATTATGGCTTTAGCCTATTGCCTTTTAGTAGGGTGTGAAAAAAGAGGACACATATATAACTTTCATTAGCCTTTGCCGCCGCTTCCCCAAAAAAGAGATATAACCGCCGTTCTCCGTTAGGGGGTGTGGAGGCGAAGCCCGAGAGTATGTGGGTATGTGGGCAGGTAGTCGGAGCGCAGCGTAGACGTTAGCTGTCCATATATCCACATATCCATCACCCCTTCCCTTTGTTGTCTTGGCTTTCTATTACCTCGCTCTTGTACCTAGTTATATATAACCTTCTTAGTGACCTGTTTTGTATATCCATACTCGATTCGCGTATAAATCCTACAGATTTTGGCTGTATAAACTGTATATTTGCTCATAATTAAAGCCAGTAGACCGCCAAGGCGCGGAAATGCTGGCTTTTTTACTTCCGATAAATTTATCTTATGGGAAGTAGAGGTATTTTCCTTGAAAAGGGTGTTGCACAATACAAAACATGACGTAATAAAAGGATATTCTTTTATTACAAAGAAATGTTAAAAAAAAGCTGTATATATATCACATATATGTGATATATTAATATTGATAGACGGAGTGGAGAACTTTTGTTAAAGATAAACTACTATAAAGATGAGCATGGTAGCTATCCAGTTTTAGATTTTATACTCGAACAAGACGAAGATACTCAGGCGAAAATATTACGTGCTATAGATTTATTAGGAGATATGGGCCTTAAACTTCGAAAACCTCATAATGAAAAGATAAAAAATTCACCGCTTTGGGAACTTAGGATACAGCTAGGCAATAATATTTATCGTATTCTTTTTGGTGTTAGAAATGAAGCGGTGTTACTACATGGTTTTCAAAAGAAAACTCAAAAAACTCCTCCAGGCATGATAGATCTTGCCGAAAAAAGATGGGATATTTATCTTAAAAATTTAAAACTACAGACTATTGGTGAACAAAGTGGTAAAAAAGTCACAAAAAACAAGAAGAAGAGGTGAGAAGTATGAACCATGAAGAAGCAAAAGCCTTACTTTTCGCTAAGAATCCAAAAGTAAAAGAAAAATATGATGAATTAGAATTAGAATATCAAGTTAAAAAAGAATTAATCCAAGCTAGGATTGAAAAAGGGTTATCTCAAAAAGAGTTAGCCGATTTAATTGGAACGGGGCAATCTGCCGTATCGCGCTTTGAGAGTTCACAGAGCAATCCTACTATGGGCCAGGCACAGAAGATAGCTAGTGCTCTTGGTAAAACATTCAAGATCTCACTGGTAGCGTCTCTATAATTAAAAATAACTTTTAAGCAATAAAAGACTGTACGCATAGTACAGTCTTTTATTTTTCCCCTTATTCAGTTGTGTTCTCGGCCGATTTCTTAGCTGCCGACCGTTTTAATAATTCAGCTGCCCCGGCAGCTTTCCAGTTATCCAAGATCTCCGGATTATTGTTTTTAATAGATCTTACGACATACATTAAACCGCCAAGTAGAGTACTAATATCTTCCGGCCGGTGATCCTCAACCTCAAAAGCAATTCGGAGGAGTCCACCTAATTCAATTTTATCACGAGTATCTTGCTTACGAGCCTGGGCCTTAGCCGTAGACTCTAATTTTTGTTTTTCACGTTTTAGCTTTTCTATTTTTTCAGCAAGTTTTAACGCTTTTTCAGCAGCAGTAACCATAAATTTCACCCCGAATATTTTTAATTTCATAATAACACCTATGGCAAAATTTGTCTAATAGTGATACGATAAAAATATAAAGTAACAAGTCAATTTTGCACGAAAGATTTGTGAATGGCATGAACTAGCTTGCGAGCTATTCATGTAATGCGCACNTCCTCGTTTCTAAAGAAACGGCGCGGCAAACTTATAAAGTTTGCTATTCAGTCACCTGCGGTGAGGCTTTTAGATTTTTAAAAAAGGAGTGATATTACATGGCATCTTGGCATTGTGATGTTAAGAATTCGCGGGATTCAATTCCGCGCACAGGAAACCCAACTTCTGCAAAAGCTCATTATGATTATATAGCTAGAGAAGGACGTTACGAAAAAGGCGAAAGAGCGGAAGAATTAGTTGATAAATGGAGTAAAAACATGCCAGAGTGGGCAGAAGATGACCCCGGAAAATTTTGGGAAGCTGCCGACGAAAACGAACGAGCTAATGGTAGAACATATACAGAAATCGAAGTCGCTTTACCGAATGAACTCACACCCGCGCAACAAAAAGAGCTATTAGAGGAATTTTGCCAAGAGTTACTTGGTGAAGATCATGCCTATTCTGTTGCAATTCACGATAAGGTAGGCGCTCTTGATGGAGTACAGAAAAATCCTAATGGACATATCGTTTTTACAGAAAGAAAACATGATGGTATTAAACGCGACCCAGAGCAATTCTTTAAAAGATATGACCCTAACCACCCGGAACGTGGCGGTGCCAAAAAAGATCGCGACTGGAATTCACGAGAAGCAGTAGAAGTCATTAAAGAAGCCTGGGAACGCATACAAAACCGCCACCTTGAAATGCATGGGCATGAGGCAAGAGTTGATAGACGATCTGTCGAAGCTCAGCGACAAGATGCTCTTAAAAGAGGTGACTGGGAGCGGGCAGCAGAGCTTGACAGGGAAAGAGAAAAACATATCGGACCAGGAACGGCAGCGCAGAAAGATGCTCCCCCCAAGACACTGGCAGAAGCCGAAAAAATAGCCATATCTAGAGTAACTAACAAAGAACTGAAACGCGTGAAAGATGAGCTTTATCAAATAAAGCAAGCTCTTTATAAATTAGGAAAAGAAGAAACTGCTAATAATCGAAAAAAACAACCAGACGAGAAGGAGGCTAACCGGATTGAAGCTGAACGGCGAGAATTAAAAGACCGCGAGGCCATTGCCGAAGCTCGAAAAGCAAAAACCGAAGAATACTTAAAAACCCCGGAAGCTCAAGCTGAGATTAAAAAACACGTTGATGATATTCTCGAAAAGGATCAGCGTCGACTTGATAAACTCAACCAGGTAGGCGCGGCCCGACTAGATAAATTGGAAAAAGAGCATAAAACCCAGGAAAAACGCGGCAACCTTACCTACGACGAAATAGATCGCATTGCCCGTAAGCAATGGGAGAAAAAGCACGACCGGCAGCCTATGACAAAAGAAGATTTTATGGAAATTGAAAAAGTTGCAGTTGCTATTCGTAAAGATACAAATAATGCCCGTAAAAAAGCCGATGAGCTGCAAGCTCAAATCAATAAGCTGAAAGGTATTGACCCTAAGAAAGAAGCGGAACGGGCCGCAAAAGCCAAGGCTGAAAAGGAAAAAGCAACCGAACGGACAGCCGAGGTCAAGGAGGCTATGACGTTGAACGGCACTGAAACGACAAAGGAACTTAGTGCTAAAGACAAAATTTTGTCTGCGGAATATTTTCGTTTAAAAAAAGAACTAGAAAAACTACCTGACAGAGTTCGATCGGATCAGGAATTAAAAATATTAGCGGAACAAATGTATAAAATGGAACTCATGAAAAATCACCAACAACAAGGCGTTGCCCTGGCCTCTCAAAAGACTTCCGTCAGGGAAGAAATTGAAAAACACAATGCAAAAAACAAAGAATTTGAGGCAGCTAAACCACATTTTTGGCAAAGAACAGAATTAATACAATGGACTAGAAAAGTCGATGAACACAGACAAAATGGCATAAACCTTCGTAGCCAATGGGAACAATTAAAAGCCGAGCTAGCTAAGCATGAGAAACCATACGTCGAAGCTACTAGCACCCCCGAAGCCCAGACTGAAATTAAAAAGAATTATGAAATTCTTAAAAAACAAGAACTCGAACGAGTCAAACAAATCCCGCAGCGCGAGGAAATTCAAACCGAAATGGAAAAAATAAAGACAAAACGCCGCGAAATTAAAGGCGAAATTGTAATTCAAAAAGAGAAAGAAAGGCTCGAACGATATGAAAAACGAGGCGGTAAAGGCCCCGGCTTTGATCCTAAAGAATACCAAAAATATGATCCGCGTATAATCAATCCAAGACAAGCGATAGCGTTACTAGGCCAATTACGCCGCAGCGGCAATAGACCGTCAGGAGGCATCGGCAGCATTAAAGCGCGAATCCTACGTGATTTTGAAAACGAAGGCCACGGTCACGGTGAATAGTTAATATTTTAAATTCATCGATATAATTCGTAAAACTGCTCCAAGGCTTTGCAATTCCTCGAATGCTGGGTGTTTAGTAATGCAGGAATTATAATTCTGAATAAGTGAGTAAGATTCACATAAGTTATTTAGAATTTTACATACCCAAAATATAGGACTAAAGTACTATATATATTTTTATATATATATAGTACACTGACGTTAACAAATAAATTGTTGGAGGTTTAATATGGGACAAAAAATGTTGTACATTCGCGAAGAAGATGAGAGTATTTTTGAGGAGGTTTTAAAATTGACAGGTGAAACTTTTTCTGGAGCGGTAGCAAAAGCAGTTCGCCAATTCGTAGACCAAAAAAAATCGGAAAATACTGGCCTGAGTGAGGTGGAGATTAGGACCGGTTTCGATTCTATGGATGAGCATTTTGGTCCGACAACTGTTAAAGCAATTAGGTTTATCGGCAGACTAATAACAATCTATACTGAGGAAAATGAAAGTGATCCTTCACATATTAAATGGAGGGTTTTTCTCAGTCGAAAAGGTAAGATTGTAGTAGAAAGAATAGACTATGAGTACCTTGTCGGTACTAGTTATATTTACTTTATTTTAGATAAGCTTCCTGAAGATGGGGTTTTAGTTAATCGACATTTGGGCGAAAAAGAATTTGAAAATAGAGATAATGGTACTAAAGTTCGAAAAATTTCTATGCCTCGCCTTTTATTAGTAGAGGTTAAAAATAAGTTGGGGGAAGCATTTTCGGATTTCATGGATATTTAGTAACCGGAGGATTTTGAAGATGGGACGGAAACTTGGAAGCAGGCCTTTTTATAAAGCAATCCCATACACCGAAAGAAACTGGCAAATTATAGGGCGTGGAACGTCAACCGGATCTGGTGATGATTTTGGGTTTATATTAAAACAACGTAAACCACTAGCCGTTACTAATTCTTTTTCAGCAAAATATGAATCGCGATGTGCATACTGCGAACGGCGTATAGAAATGGGAACAACTATTTGTAGAGCATTGTTTCATGATGGCAATGAATTCTATGTACACAAGGATTGCTGCCGGGAAAAGCCCAAGGCATTTTAAATAATAAAGCCGGAATTACCGGCTTATTTCTTTGTTGTTAGAAGCTAACGAAACCAACTCAACACACCTTAACCTGGCGCATATGTATATTGGCACTCCAATTGGTCAGCGTTTTTATTTCTAGTTGGTCAAGGAAAGGAAGCCTTGGGTGTTATCGCCCAGGGCCTTTTCGGTTTTGTGCGCCTGGTACCCGTTCTCGCGGCTGGTCAGTAATAACCGGCGATTACAGGGGGCGCGGCCCCCTATCAGCCTTTGGCTACCCCTCTTCTTAAAATTAATCAAAAAACAGGAAAAATATTGACAAATCATAACCAGTGGATTAATATTAGGTTGAATAACGATATTAATAAAAGGAAGGTGTTTTAGTATGACGGCTAACGATCTTTTAAAAGAGGCAGTTTTCGAGGTTGGAAACCTTACATCCGGTGAAATTTTTATTGTTCGGGATTTATTTAAAGGTTATTTATGGAATCGTGAAATGAGAAATGATCGGTTGAAGGTGGGGATTTTATTTCTGAACGAAGCTACCGCTGGAAGTCTAAACGGAGTTATTGAAGTTTTAGATAAAACAACTGCGCATCAGCAGAAGTATAGAAAAATATAAAGTGCTAATGCCTACTAACCCAGTAAAATCAAACATACTACAGGTGTAGTGGGTGGTGTAGTAGGTTGTACTACACATGGTGTTGAAGGTGTAGTATAATCTAGTTACTACATGTAGTAGAAGGTGGTGAGAAGATGGATGATGGCTTGTTTTTAACGGTTGAAGAAGCAGCCGACCGTTTAGGGCTTAACCCCGAAACAATCCGAAGGCGAATCCGGAAGGGTTCAATAAAAGCCCAACTTATCCCCGGCCCTCGTGGTGACCAATACCAAATACCGGTTAGCGAATTAACTACGCAGGAGGCCCAAATTGTCCCCGTACCAGGCTTACCCCCGACCGTTATAGGCCAAATAGCCAACGCCATGACAAAGGCCGTGAGCGAAGCTGTAGAGCCACTGCAAGCGCATATAGAAGCCCAGGCGCAAGAAATTAACGAATTAAAAGAACAGCTAACCCGTATGGAAAAAACAAGTTTAAATCGAGAGATAGGTATATCTAAAAAATTAGATACTTTTATCGAAGAAAGCCGTGCCGAGCGTCTTGCCCGTTCTCGCAGTTGGTGGAAGTTTTGGTAAAAATAAAACAAGCCGCCTACCCGCAAAAGTAAGAATGGCTTGCTTTATAAATAAGAACCCCAGAGGGAATCTCAATATTTATTATAACATAACTTCTCTCCGGGCAACAAAAAGGAGAGGTTATAATGCTAGAAAAATCAAAGATTGAAGAACGAATTGACCAGATTTTAGGTAACGGTGATTTAGTTAAAAATCCGGTTTATGACGATGCCGACCGTCGTTTCAGTCAGCTCCTACAGTTAATCGGGCTTAAAACCCAAGATGCGGATTTAGTCGCAAGTCTTGAACATTCCACCGCCGACATGGTTTATGAGTGCTTAACAATGGCCTACGAGCTAGGGTTTAACGATGCTAAAGGAGTGTGTTAGTATGCAAAACCTAGTATTTGCCGGTGTTGCTGTACTTGTTTTATATGTCGGGTATCGTTGGTATCAATTCCAAAAACAAGCCCAGCTGTTAAACGATAACGAAATATTTCTCAAAGCTAAGGCAGTGTATGATGAAGAATGTTTTTCTTTAAAATGCAAATCAATAACCCGGAAATTCACCTATATAGTCAGTAATGGTCGGACCCCAGTAGCTTTACGGTATTTGGGATATTGCTTAAAAACACTACCTCAAGACAAAACAATTAGACGGGCTGATGTTGATTATATTTATAAGCATTTATGTGAGAGTACCGGAAATTCGGATATTTACCACAATCACTGGCGGTAGTCAGATAAAATTAGGGAGGCTTAAAATGAAACTCCTGTACTGCCCAAAATGCGGCGATATGTATAATCTGTCTTACGAGGCTAAAAAATGCCGCTGTGGGGCCTCTCAGGGCCAATATGCGCCCGATGGATTGAACGCTACATATACCGGTGGTATTCCCTTTTGCTTTAGCAATAACAGCTTTAATCAGGCTTTGGAAAAGCAGGTGGAAATAGATTCTTCCCACCCCGAAGAATTTCACGGGGCGCACTTTGAAGCGTGGATCTGTCCGGCCAGCTCTAAGACGTTCGTTAAAAAATCTCTACAAGACGCTATCGACTACGCTATTCGACAAAATGAACTTGAAGGACTTATTACAAGCGATGAAACACGGCAGCTGCTTAAAAGGGTAGCCGCCGGTGAGTTAACCTTCGACCAAGTACGGCAGATCATAGATGCCAAGGCTAAAAAGTTGGCCAAAAGGAGCAGAGGCAAATGACGGTCTTAGAATTAATCCGGAAATTAGAAGACTTCGACAGCTACGAAACGCCGGTTAATATTGTTCATGAAGGTAAGATACTCAAAATCACTGAAATCATTGAGAATCAGACCGGAATCTCGATTATGTGCCAACAGGCCGAACTAGGTAGGAGTGGCGTAAACAAGGTTATTGAACTACTTGAAAAAGAAATCGAATCCTACGACAATGCCGCAGACGAGTTCCCTTTCAACGACCAGGCGTATATCGGTATGGAAATTGAACTTGATAAACTAGAAAAAATCTTGGCTTACGCCAAGCAATTTCAAGCTAAACCTGAACCAGAACCGTTTGAGGAATTAATTGCCGAAACCGCCAAACTAGTCGAAGCTGATAAAAAATGCATTGAACAAAGTAAGCAAATTTTGGCGCAGTTAGAGCGAATTGAATCGAAACTTGATTTTGACTATTATACTTATCCAGCCGTTATAACCGGTGAATATAAAGATGGTTTTTCGTTCTTTTACCCAGATCTAAAACTAATCGGCTTTGCAGAGTACGAAAACGAAGAAGCGGACGTTTTGAAAGGCTGGATTGAAATTCAACTTCGAGAAGATAAGCCGCTGCCGCCAGCGTCAGATCCGGACGATGTTAAACTAAAACCTGGTCAAAAACTATTAATGGTTATGGTGAGTATCAAAAACCAAAAGTAAGCGTCTTAAAATGTCCTCAATATTACTTTATAGACGAAACCCCAGAAACCATAAGGCTTCTGGGGATTTTTTTTGCAATAAAATAGAGGAATTATTTACTAAATGTCGTAACTTACAGGTAACGCTTAAAAAAGAATAATGGGCCTAAAGTGCTACCAACACCTTAGACCCGCTCCGCTGACTGTTCGTACCAGCCAGAGAGTTTGTGAGAGAAACGAATTACTTTAGTAATTTTACTACAAGTATTCGTGGTAAATCAAGATTTTACCTGCTCACAAATTAAAAAATGTTAACTATAGTTTATCTTAACTACAGTTAATATTAACAAAGACAGTTAGTGGACAAACAGCGAATGAAAATGCTGATTGTCCTTTTTTAATTAGAAAAGGCAATCGATGGGGAGAGGAAACGAATGCTACCAGCTGTAGATCCTGAATATCTATCGATATTCGTACAGCGCCACCCAAAGTACGCCGTAAAAATGCCGGGGAAAACTTGGCGAACAAAACAAAAATCATTAGCAGATAAGCCAATAGCGGCCCATATGCGCGGCCAATATGCTGTTGCAACGGTATCGCCCTGGTATCCGAGTTTTGGCGTAATAGACATTGACGATGCGCCCAGGGAAAAGGTTTATGATGTTTTAGAAACTGTCGGCCTAACTGAAAGCAATAGCCTAATTTGCGAAAGTGAAAGCCCTAATAGCTACCACATCTACTTTAGACCGCGGTACAATGATAAGCCGCCTACAATACGGTTACTAAACAACGTCTTTAAAAATTGGGCTGCTAAAAGAGGCGTAGAAGTCTACCCGAGGGCTACTAAATGCTTTAGGCTGCCTTTTGGACCGACCGACCGACCTATTCTTCAAGACGGTGCTATAAGCAACATGACATTAAAAGAAAAAATGTACTGGTTTAGTAAGCTTGATGAGTATGACCTGGCTGAGTGTCCTGCCGATCGGCAGACTATATTAGACTTTCAGATTGACCCGCTGCCGGTATGCCCGACTACTTTTAAACGTGGTTTAGACTATATCGAGCATGGTTTAGAGGCCAACGGTACGCGCCATGAGGCGCAATTCTGCGTACTCTACGCAATGTGGCGGCAAAACTATGATATACAAGATGCTATAAATGCCTGCTTCCACTGGATTAAAACAAAGCACAACGGCTTTAGTAAAGATATTAAACGTAATCAAAATCAGGTATTAAGAGAAATCATGCGACAAGCCGACCGTATTTGGAGCGACTACGAGCTTGCAAAAACCTATCCGGACGCAGCTCATAATCAAAACTATGGGTATTTAACTAAACCGGACATAACCGACATTATCCGGATCTGCGATGGCAACCTGCCTCGCATGAAGTTCCTTGGAGAGTTAGTGCGGTATATTAATCCACGGCAAGCCAGAGAGGCCGTGAGCGTACATACAGACCGGCTTATATCATGGAGTAGCACTAATAACTATCAACGTTTTTTGGACGAGCTTGCCAAGAAAAACGTAATCGAACGGGATAACCGGTACATAGTCGGCAAGATGGCTAAAAGCATAAAGCTTAAATGGGAATTCCGAGGCTCAGAAATGGCCATAAAAGCCGATAAAAGAACCACCGACACAGTAGAGTCTATAACTAACAGTTTCGCCCCAGAGGAGCTACGCCAGCACTTAAAAGAAGCAGGAATGAAGAAAAGTACTATTAGTATGCAATTAAAAGCTATCTTCGACACCACTCAAGGAGTTCAAAAAAGAGGAAACATAGTCAATTTTTTATCTTTGTAAAAGTTCAAAAAATCAAAAACATATATAACTTTCACTTGCTCTTCCTTGGGGGCCCTGCAAAATTTACTACAGGTTGTGGTCTTTATATTATGGCTTTAGCCTATTGCCTTTTAGTAGGGTGTGAAAAAAGAGGACACATATATAACTTTCATTAGCCTTTGCCGCCGCTTCCCCAAAAAAGAGATATAACCGCCGTTCTCCGTTAGGGGGTGTGGAGGCGAAGCCCGAGAGTATGTGGGTATGTGGGCAGGTAGTCGGAGCGCAGCGTAGACGTTAGCTGTCCATATATCCACATATCCATCACCCCTTCCCTTTGTTGTCTTGGCTTTCTATTACCTCGCTCTTGTACCTAGTTATATATAACCTTCTTAGTGACCTGTTTTGTATATCCATACTCGATTCGCGTATAAATCCTACAGATTTTGGCTGTATAAACTGTATATTTGCTCATAATTAAAGCCAGTAGACCGCCAAGGCGCGGAAATGCTGGCTTTTTTACTTCCGATAAATTTATCTTATGGGAAGTAGAGGTATTTTCCTTGAAAAGGGTGTTGCACAATACAAAACATGACGTAATAAAAGGATATTCTTTTATTACAAAGAAATGTTAAAAAAAAGCTGTATATATATCACATATATGTGATATATTAATATTGATAGACGGAGTGGAGAACTTTTGTTAAAGATAAACTACTATAAAGATGAGCATGGTAGCTATCCAGTTTTAGATTTTATACTCGAACAAGACGAAGATACTCAGGCGAAAATATTACGTGCTATAGATTTATTAGGAGATATGGGCCTTAAACTTCGAAAACCTCATAATGAAAAGATAAAAAATTCACCGCTTTGGGAACTTAGGATACAGCTAGGCAATAATATTTATCGTATTCTTTTTGGTGTTAGAAATGAAGCGGTGTTACTACATGGTTTTCAAAAGAAAACTCAAAAAACTCCTCCAGGCATGATAGATCTTGCCGAAAAAAGATGGGATATTTATCTTAAAAATTTAAAACTACAGACTATTGGTGAACAAAGTGGTAAAAAAGTCACAAAAAACAAGAAGAAGAGGTGAGAAGTATGAACCATGAAGAAGCAAAAGCCTTACTTTTCGCTAAGAATCCAAAAGTAAAAGAAAAATATGATGAATTAGAATTAGAATATCAAGTTAAAAAAGAATTAATCCAAGCTAGGATTGAAAAAGGGTTATCTCAAAAAGAGTTAGCCGATTTAATTGGAACGGGGCAATCTGCCGTATCGCGCTTTGAGAGTTCACAGAGCAATCCTACTATGGGCCAGGCACAGAAGATAGCTAGTGCTCTTGGTAAAACATTCAAGATCTCACTGGTAGCGTCTCTATAATTAAAAATAACTTTTAAGCAATAAAAGACTGTACGCATAGTACAGTCTTTTATTTTTCCCCTTATTCAGTTGTGTTCTCGGCCGATTTCTTAGCTGCCGACCGTTTTAATAATTCAGCTGCCCCGGCAGCTTTCCAGTTATCCAAGATCTCCGGATTATTGTTTTTAATAGATCTTACGACATACATTAAACCGCCAAGTAGAGTACTAATATCTTCCGGCCGGTGATCCTCAACCTCAAAAGCAATTCGGAGGAGTCCACCTAATTCAATTTTATCACGAGTATCTTGCTTACGAGCCTGGGCCTTAGCCGTAGACTCTAATTTTTGTTTTTCACGTTTTAGCTTTTCTATTTTTTCAGCAAGTTTTAACGCTTTTTCAGCAGCAGTAACCATAAATTTCACCCCGAATATTTTTAATTTCATAATAACACCTATGGCAAAATTTGTCTAATAGTGATACGATAAAAATATAAAGTAACAAGTCAATTTTGCACGAAAGATTTGTGAATGGCATGAACTAGCTTGCGAGCTATTCATGTAATGCGCACCTCCTCGTTTCTAAAGAAACGGCGCGGCAAACTTATAAAGTTTGCTATTCAGTCACCTGCGGTGAGGCTTTTAGATTTTTAAAAAAGGAGTGATATTACATGGCATCTTGGCATTGTGATGTTAAGAATTCGCGGGATTCAATTCCGCGCACAGGAAACCCAACTTCTGCAAAAGCTCATTATGATTATATAGCTAGAGAAGGACGTTACGAAAAAGGCGAAAGAGCGGAAGAATTAGTTGATAAATGGAGTAAAAACATGCCAGAGTGGGCAGAAGATGACCCCGGAAAATTTTGGGAAGCTGCCGACGAAAACGAACGAGCTAATGGTAGAACATATACAGAAATCGAAGTCGCTTTACCGAATGAACTCACACCCGCGCAACAAAAAGAGCTATTAGAGGAATTTTGCCAAGAGTTACTTGGTGAAGATCATGCCTATTCTGTTGCAATTCACGATAAGGTAGGCGCTCTTGATGGAGTACAGAAAAATCCTAATGGACATATCGTTTTTACAGAAAGAAAACATGATGGTATTAAACGCGACCCAGAGCAATTCTTTAAAAGATATGACCCTAACCACCCGGAACGTGGCGGTGCCAAAAAAGATCGCGACTGGAATTCACGAGAAGCAGTAGAAGTCATTAAAGAAGCCTGGGAACGCATACAAAACCGCCACCTTGAAATGCATGGGCATGAGGCAAGAGTTGATAGACGATCTGTCGAAGCTCAGCGACAAGATGCTCTTAAAAGAGGTGACTGGGAGCGGGCAGCAGAGCTTGACAGGGAAAGAGAAAAACATATCGGACCAGGAACGGCAGCGCAGAAAGATGCTCCCCCCAAGACACTGGCAGAAGCCGAAAAAATAGCCATATCTAGAGTAACTAACAAAGAACTGAAACGCGTGAAAGATGAGCTTTATCAAATAAAGCAAGCTCTTTATAAATTAGGAAAAGAAGAAACTGCTAATAATCGAAAAAAACAACCAGACGAGAAGGAGGCTAACCGGATTGAAGCTGAACGGCGAGAATTAAAAGACCGCGAGGCCATTGCCGAAGCTCGAAAAGCAAAAACCGAAGAATACTTAAAAACCCCGGAAGCTCAAGCTGAGATTAAAAAACACGTTGATGATATTCTCGAAAAGGATCAGCGTCGACTTGATAAACTCAACCAGGTAGGCGCGGCCCGACTAGATAAATTGGAAAAAGAGCATAAAACCCAGGAAAAACGCGGCAACCTTACCTACGACGAAATAGATCGCATTGCCCGTAAGCAATGGGAGAAAAAGCACGACCGGCAGCCTATGACAAAAGAAGATTTTATGGAAATTGAAAAAGTTGCAGTTGCTATTCGTAAAGATACAAATAATGCCCGTAAAAAAGCCGATGAGCTGCAAGCTCAAATCAATAAGCTGAAAGGTATTGACCCTAAGAAAGAAGCGGAACGGGCCGCAAAAGCCAAGGCTGAAAAGGAAAAAGCAACCGAACGGACAGCCGAGGTCAAGGAGGCTATGACGTTGAACGGCACTGAAACGACAAAGGAACTTAGTGCTAAAGACAAAATTTTGTCTGCGGAATATTTTCGTTTAAAAAAAGAACTAGAAAAACTACCTGACAGAGTTCGATCGGATCAGGAATTAAAAATATTAGCGGAACAAATGTATAAAATGGAACTCATGAAAAATCACCAACAACAAGGCGTTGCCCTGGCCTCTCAAAAGACTTCCGTCAGGGAAGAAATTGAAAAACACAATGCAAAAAACAAAGAATTTGAGGCAGCTAAACCACATTTTTGGCAAAGAACAGAATTAATACAATGGACTAGAAAAGTCGATGAACACAGACAAAATGGCATAAACCTTCGTAGCCAATGGGAACAATTAAAAGCCGAGCTAGCTAAGCATGAGAAACCATACGTCGAAGCTACTAGCACCCCCGAAGCCCAGACTGAAATTAAAAAGAATTATGAAATTCTTAAAAAACAAGAACTCGAACGAGTCAAACAAATCCCGCAGCGCGAGGAAATTCAAACCGAAATGGAAAAAATAAAGACAAAACGCCGCGAAATTAAAGGCGAAATTGTAATTCAAAAAGAGAAAGAAAGGCTCGAACGATATGAAAAACGAGGCGGTAAAGGCCCCGGCTTTGATCCTAAAGAATACCAAAAATATGATCCGCGTATAATCAATCCAAGACAAGCGATAGCGTTACTAGGCCAATTACGCCGCAGCGGCAATAGACCGTCAGGAGGCATCGGCAGCATTAAAGCGCGAATCCTACGTGATTTTGAAAACGAAGGCCACGGTCACGGTGAATAGTTAATATTTTAAATTCATCGATATAATTCGTAAAACTGCTCCAAGGCTTTGCAATTCCTCGAATGCTGGGTGTTTAGTAATGCAGGAATTATAATTCTGAATAAGTGAGTAAGATTCACATAAGTTATTTAGAATTTTACATACCCAAAATATAGGACTAAAGTACTATATATATTTTTATATATATATAGTACACTGACGTTAACAAATAAATTGTTGGAGGTTTAATATGGGACAAAAAATGTTGTACATTCGCGAAGAAGATGAGAGTATTTTTGAGGAGGTTTTAAAATTGACAGGTGAAACTTTTTCTGGAGCGGTAGCAAAAGCAGTTCGCCAATTCGTAGACCAAAAAAAATCGGAAAATACTGGCCTGAGTGAGGTGGAGATTAGGACCGGTTTCGATTCTATGGATGAGCATTTTGGTCCGACAACTGTTAAAGCAATTAGGTTTATCGGCAGACTAATAACAATCTATACTGAGGAAAATGAAAGTGATCCTTCACATATTAAATGGAGGGTTTTTCTCAGTCGAAAAGGTAAGATTGTAGTAGAAAGAATAGACTATGAGTACCTTGTCGGTACTAGTTATATTTACTTTATTTTAGATAAGCTTCCTGAAGATGGGGTTTTAGTTAATCGACATTTGGGCGAAAAAGAATTTGAAAATAGAGATAATGGTACTAAAGTTCGAAAAATTTCTATGCCTCGCCTTTTATTAGTAGAGGTTAAAAATAAGTTGGGGGAAGCATTTTCGGATTTCATGGATATTTAGTAACCGGAGGATTTTGAAGATGGGACGGAAACTTGGAAGCAGGCCTTTTTATAAAGCAATCCCATACACCGAAAGAAACTGGCAAATTATAGGGCGTGGAACGTCAACCGGATCTGGTGATGATTTTGGGTTTATATTAAAACAACGTAAACCACTAGCCGTTACTAATTCTTTTTCAGCAAAATATGAATCGCGATGTGCATACTGCGAACGGCGTATAGAAATGGGAACAACTATTTGTAGAGCATTGTTTCATGATGGCAATGAATTCTATGTACACAAGGATTGCTGCCGGGAAAAGCCCAAGGCATTTTAAATAATAAAGCCGGAATTACCGGCTTATTTCTTTGTTGTTAGAAGCTAACGAAACCAACTCAACACACCTTAACCTGGCGCATATGTATATTGGCACTCCAATTGGTCAGCGTTTTTATTTCTAGTTGGTCAAGGAAAGGAAGCCTTGGGTGTTATCGCCCAGGGCCTTTTCGGTTTTGTGCGCCTGGTACCCGTTCTCGCGGCTGGTCAGTAATAACCGGCGATTACAGGGGGCGCGGCCCCCTATCAGCCTTTGGCTACCCCTCTTCTTAAAATTAATCAAAAAACAGGAAAAATATTGACAAATCATAACCAGTGGATTAATATTAGGTTGAATAACGATATTAATAAAAGGAAGGTGTTTTAGTATGACGGCTAACGATCTTTTAAAAGAGGCAGTTTTCGAGGTTGGAAACCTTACATCCGGTGAAATTTTTATTGTTCGGGATTTATTTAAAGGTTATTTATGGAATCGTGAAATGAGAAATGATCGGTTGAAGGTGGGGATTTTATTTCTGAACGAAGCTACCGCTGGAAGTCTAAACGGAGTTATTGAAGTTTTAGATAAAACAACTGCGCATCAGCAGAAGTATAGAAAAATATAAAGTGCTAATGCCTACTAACCCAGTAAAATCAAACATACTACAGGTGTAGTGGGTGGTGTAGTAGGTTGTACTACACATGGTGTTGAAGGTGTAGTATAATCTAGTTACTACATGTAGTAGAAGGTGGTGAGAAGATGGATGATGGCTTGTTTTTAACGGTTGAAGAAGCAGCCGACCGTTTAGGGCTTAACCCCGAAACAATCCGAAGGCGAATCCGGAAGGGTTCAATAAAAGCCCAACTTATCCCCGGCCCTCGTGGTGACCAATACCAAATACCGGTTAGCGAATTAACTACGCAGGAGGCCCAAATTGTCCCCGTACCAGGCTTACCCCCGACCGTTATAGGCCAAATAGCCAACGCCATGACAAAGGCCGTGAGCGAAGCTGTAGAGCCACTGCAAGCGCATATAGAAGCCCAGGCGCAAGAAATTAACGAATTAAAAGAACAGCTAACCCGTATGGAAAAAACAAGTTTAAATCGAGAGATAGGTATATCTAAAAAATTAGATACTTTTATCGAAGAAAGCCGTGCCGAGCGTCTTGCCCGTTCTCGCAGTTGGTGGAAGTTTTGGTAAAAATAAAACAAGCCGCCTACCCGCAAAAGTAAGAATGGCTTGCTTTATAAATAAGAA
>JGI24708J26588_10000839_pt1 | contig 24979 bp, 20 predicted proteins | sample BioPla1DNA2_FD_26588 | JGI IMG/M metagenome (IMG submission 26588) | reverse complement strand
GCAATGGCCTTCTTTTTACCTGCAACAACAGGGAATTATACTTTGCAACTTCAGGGAACCCTGACCTGCAATTCCCGGTAAACCTAGGTTACAACAAAGAATCGACCACTTAAAAAAACCAGCGTTGCTTCGCTCCGATAAGCACCCGACCAACTGGGATAGCACTGGTCGATAACTACCGGAATCGCTGGTCGATTCCACTGGAATACGGACATAAAAAGCCACCGGTTCTCATTTTCTTCATGTTACTAACATTTTCCTCTGATACAATAAAAAAACAGGCATGGAGCCGGCTTTTGTTATTCCTCAAATGCAATTAAATTATAGTATGTAATCTTGAAGAAACCGCCAGGGTGAATAGATCTTTATCTGTTTGCCGGTACATGTTGAAGCTTGTTCTACCGCACTTATATCTCCATCCTGGGTCACGATCACTGTCACATCGGCTTCATACGCACATTCAAAAAACTTGTCGTCCTCAGGATCATCTGAAACAATCTTCAACCTGATCTTGGGAGCAACAAGTTTACCGCTTAATAAAGTTTTTATCAATTTTCGAAGCGGCTTTTTGGCCTGGTCAAGGGTCAGACCAGCTGAAACAGCGTGCAGCATGACAATGTCGAGGTATTCAACAGCAATAGCTTCTGAAACAACCAACTTAATTCTATTGCCGGCTATGCAGGAAAGCAGCTTTTGAGCATATTTATCATTATGAAATAATGCATTAATGAGAACGTTTGTATCCATGACAACATGGATCATTTTTTCTTAGACTTGCGCAGTTCGTTGAGTAATCTCTCGGAGTCAGCTTTGGTAAGTTTGCATTTTTGGGCAACCCAATTACCCCATTGAAAAAGATCGCCTAAGTCCGTGGAATTAGAGTCAATATTTGGAGGCGCAGCAGAACCCCTTCTGGCTACTGTTTCCATCTCTGTCCATCCTTTTTTTATATCCGCCTCCTTGATGGACATGAACTTCCCCCCCCGCCTTCGCTTGTTTTTATTATCTCTATCTTGTTTATTTACCTTCGTCATAAACTTAAATATTCCTTCCAAGAGCGTTTATAATTAAAAGGTATTCGTTATCTTGCCTTAGTATACTCTAACCATGGGGAAAACTTCCCGAAAAGAAAAGCTTGTGGAGTCATTTAACATTAATACACAACCAGAAAATCCTCGCGCATGCGATGCTGGTAATCCCAGAAGTGGCCGTTATAATCCTGGGCGACAGTTTTGGGATCGGGCAGGGCAAAGAACTGAAACAGCGGCGAGCGAAGCTGGCGCAGCGATATTTGCGGCGTTTGCAGGATGTCTTTGGCGTAGAGCTGCAGCATGATGCACAGCTGTTCATCATCCACGGGCAGCGGCTGTTTAAGTATGGCTACACCGTTGTCTGATTGCATAATACCGAAATAAACCAGGGTCTTCAAAAAGGAGCGCACCGATCTGTTGACCACGTCACGGTCTCCGAACTTGCCGGCCATTTTCTGCTGCAAAAAGGCAGGGTTAACCGGTTTACCGTAACCGTACAGCCTAAAAAGGTGTTCGGTGATCCTGTAGAGCGTGGCAGAGCTGCCCACCAGGTAGAAAAGATAGATTGGTCGCATGAATTCGCAGCCCCGCTCAAGGCTTAAATCTTTCAAGGGAAGCCTCTTCCGGGCCCTAGTCCGTTTCTCTGGGTCCCTTAAATAATAGCGAAAGAGAACCGTACGCACCTTGCGTTTGCCTTCTTTTCCCGTCAGCTCCCGGGCCACCCCTTCAAAGGCGTCGTTCAACTCCGATAGCCTTTGACCCGGCTCAACCAGTAGCAGAGTTTCATGAATCCAGCGGGGCTTTAAAGGGCGGTCAAACCCGATCATGCCAGAACCTCCACAAAGGGAACTATAACCTCTTCAATATGTATGCCGCCGTGGGTTACCGCGGTGTCACCCTGCAGGGCGAACATCTCCCGTCCCTTGGGAACCACCAGCACCTTATCACCTAAAATGCCCGCCTGGCGGCAGATCAAAACATCCTTGCCGCGGGCAAAGTCCTCGGCCAGAAGACGGTTGGGATAAAGCAGCGCTCGCCGCGCCCGGGTGTCTGCCAGATATTTTTCCGCCCGGTGTCCGCTTCCCCTGCAGTAAACAGTACCATGGTCGGCAGTCAGGTAAACCCGGAAACCCAGTTTCAGCAGATTGCTGATCAGCTCCGCCAGGTTAAATTCCATCAGCTGTGTGCCGAGGATCAACTGCAGCAGCCGCTTGCCGCCTTTGTTGTTGTTTAAGTGGCTGGAATGGGCAATATCATCAACCACGTTTAATACCAGACCGAGGTAGTCATAATCACCATAGACTGGCTTCCACTCCAGGGGCGCACTGAGAAAAACCCTCTTGTGAGAGCTCTTGCCTTCCCGCCAGTGGACATCGATATGCTCAGCAAATCCTTTCTCTTCCTGAAGCAGTTTCACCATCTCTTTCCGGCCGCAGAACAGGGCCCGCCGGGAGACGGTGGTGATCGTCGGCAAGAGAGCAAAGACGGCAGCCTCCCTGAAGTTAGTCAACCCCTTCCCTGCCAGGTGTCTCCGAATACAAAACCATTCCTGAAAGCCCATCCCGTCCAGGCAAAGCAGAGCCTTGCGCTCCCCGGGGCGGCTGCCCAGGAAATGCATAACTTGATCCACGGTAACAGGTTGATCCCGGTAGCTGCGAAAAAAAAGTTCATCATAGTGATTGCTAACATACATTTCAAACATTTTGCTTATTTTGGCATCTATCCGGTCATAATCGGGCAACACAACCTCATCCAGGTCCTTTAGATAACTGCAGTGGCCCCAAAGGGCGGCCAGCTCAGGCCAGTTGTCAGAATCGGCGTCGAGCATTTTGCTGATCCTCTTCAGAAGTTCCCGGCACTCCTCCTCCGCTGAGGGAGTCTTCTCCATGACCAGCCCCACCTGCAACCAGGGATTGGCAGCCAGAAGCTGCGTAAAGGATTCGTAATCAGGCCGGGGGCAGGGCTGCAGATGCCCTTCCATGAACAGTCCGGCAATCAGTTCCCGCAGATAGGGTTCAGCAAAGTTAACCAAAGCAGAATTTTGCACACTGGCCATAGCGGCCAGGTATACTTCCCATTGTTCGGAAAGCCATCGATAAAAGTATTCGCGGTTTGCCCACGCCTCACCGGGCAATTCAAATTTTTTACCTTCCAAGTAATCACGCAGTGCCGGGGGGAGATGCTCCTCTTCCCAGTAAACAGCAGCCAGCAGCGCCACCGCCCGGGTAATGTTATCCACCTCCGCCAGGTTGATCCCGAAAAGCCACTGGCAAATCATATGCAGCGTTTCGGCAGCCCCGGCCTCTCCCAATGAGCCCCTAACCGCGCGGTACGATTCGTAGATCTTCTGGTAATGCCGTGATGAAAACTCTTTTAGAACAGCGATGTCCAGCCTGGGGAAAATCTCCTTTATTCGCCAGGTCACCGTGCAGGCAGAGCTCTCCACATCAAAAGGAATATAGACAGCATCCGCAGGCTTGAAGATGGCAACCCGCCGCCGGGCATCCCTGTTGTCAAGAAAGGCGCGCAGGGGCAGCTCACCCCGGTAATCATGCAGGGCAAAACGCTCCTCCAAGACCCCGCGGATAGCGGCATCCCGCACCAGGGCATCACCGTCCGCTACGATTACCAGGTCACTGTAGGTTTGTTCTATTTTGCCAATTAGCGGCTCATACCAGGACTGCATCATTGATCAAACTCCACGTAAGCGATTTGCAGGCGCTCCAGGGAGGGTGCCAGCCGGCGACGCCGGTCCAGCTCCCGCCGTTTTTCCCACCGGTCCTGCTCCAGCTCCCGCAGCTTGGCCTCCTGGATATTATCTACCGCCACCCGCCGGATTGATTCTTCTTTGTCCGCATAATATTTCTGCATCTTCTGCTCAGCTTCCTGGAGCTCCTGCTCCATGACTGCCGACAGCTCGTAGAAAAGCTCTTCCGCCCGCTGCTCGGCCATGGCATCGGCCTGGCAGCAAACGGGCTGCAGATCGTAATGCAGGCTCCCGACTGCCAGCTCCTCTGTCCAGAGGTCGTCCCTCCCGGCAAACCAGCGGGTGATACGCTCCCGCTTCGAGCCGTCTACGCCCACAAAGCAGGGAATGACATATTCCCGGGGCCGGTCGACGTAATTGGCCAAGGTCAGACGGTAGATCAGTAAATATCCCTTCTCCCCGGCAAACCTCTTTTCCTTCATCTGCAGCTTTGCCGTAACATCACCAGCCAGGCTCTCTTCAAGCTGTTCCACCAGCCGCTCCACATAAGGATGGCTCAGGCTGAGCAGCTCAAAATCTTCATTATCCAGGGCGTAACGAGCATCGAAGATGACGTTGGAAAGGCGTTTCTCCGTCAGGGGATCTTCAAAATAGTACACTCCAGGCTTACTCCGGTAGGGGATCAGCTGCCGTCCCTCTACCTGCAGGTAACGCTCCACCAGGCGCCTGGCCTGCTCCCGGCGCCGCTCCAGGTCCCGCCTGTTGACGGTATACTTATCCTTAAGCTCAGTGAAAGGGATAAGCAGCTGGCCCTCGCTGATGATCACCCGGGCCCGCCGGTAAATCTCCTGGGCCAGTGTCTCCAGCTCCGCCGCCTCCCGCTGCCGTTTAAGCACGGCATTAATATAGATATTTTCAAAGCTGAATTCATCCTGCAGGGTGCTGAGGATATCGGCCAGCTTATCTTCGCCATCTTGAAATTCCTGTTGAACGGTGTACAGTTTTCGCTCAATAACTTCGCGCACATACTGCTCGACGGTGCCGGCCAGCTGGAAGTTAACAACCTTAACATCGTGATCCTGGCCGATCCGATCAATACGGCCGATACGCTGCTCCAGCCGCATTGGGTTCCAGGGCAGATCATAGTTGATCATCACCCGGCAGAACTGCAGGTTAATCCCCTCGCCCCCGGCATCGGTGGAGATGAGAAACTGCGCCTTCTCCTGAAAAAGCTTTTTTTGCTGTAGCTTTTCCCGGGCAGACATGCGGCCGTTGATCAGCGCTGTGGTGTAGCCCAGATTCTGCAGGCATTCGTTTAGATAGTACTGGGTCTCCACGAATTCGGTAAAGATAATAAATTTTAGATGGGGATCATTTTCCCGCGCCTTGAATTCGTCGATCACCTCCAACAGCTTCACAAATTTGGCGTCGTTGCGGCCCAAGGTGGCCCGCCTCGCCAGGGCAACGCACCGCTGCAAGTGACTGATCTCCATTTCCAGGTCTCTGATCTGCCTTTTATCGCGCCCGCTCTGAACATGCTGCTCCAGCCGGGCCAGCTGCTCCTCCGCCGCCAGCTCTTCCAACTGGTCCAGGCTGGGCTCTTCGTCCTCCCCGTCCGGTTCATCCAGCCCCCCGGCCAGCTGCCGCCGGCGCGCCTGCAGCGACTCCAGGCGCCGGGAGAGTGAGACAAAGATCGCCCGGGAGCTGCTGCTGACCATGCGCTGGTAAATTAAAAGCAGGAACATCATGGTCCGATCGTTCTGCTGATAAGCCAGGTTATAGAAATCGCTGACATATCCGGTGACGGCGTCGTAAAGCTCCAGTTCGATCCGGTTCTCCACCGTCTTACGCTCGATCAAATATAAAGAAGTGATCCGCTGCTTAAAAATACGCCTTCCCTGCAGATCGACGGCGGCCCGCTTGTTGTGTCGCACCGTGACCTTCTTGACATTTTCCGGTGTGACATCGCTTTCCCTGTAAAAGAGGTATGGATCGATCAGATTGAGCAGGTTCTTGAATTTGGCCGAATCACCCTGGTGCGGGGTAGCCGTGAGCAGAAGCAAAACAGGCGCCGCCTCTGAAAAAGCTTTGCCCACTTTGTAACGGGCCGTCTCTTCGCCGGACATATCCTTGGTCAGCTTGTGAGCCTCGTCGATTATAACCACATCGAAGCCGGCATTGAGAGCCGCCTCGAAAACATGTTTGTTGTGCCACTGCCTCTGCCGGGCAAACCGCCCCTCCAATTCGTGGGGGATCCTTTTGGGCTTGATGAAATCAATGGAGGTAATAATCTTGTCGGAGACGGTCCAGACGTTGCTCTCTTCACCGTGCAACTTCTTAAGTGACAGGACCGTCTCACGGTCATAGATAGAAAATTCCTCGAAGAACTTTAACTTGAGCTCTTCCTGCCACTGTACGCAGAGGCCCGACGGAGCGATGATCAGCGCCCGCCGGGCCATGCCCCGTGCCTTCATCTCTTCATAGATCAGCGCCGCCTCGATGGTTTTTCCCAGCCCCACCTCGTCGGCAATCAAGGCCCGCGGCTTGAACCGGTCCAGCACGAAATCAACTGCCAGCAGCTGGTGCGGCAGGGGGATGATCTTAAAGTTGCCAGCAGATTGAAGCCCGGACCCACTTTTCAGCTCGCGAATCCGCTCCATCAGAAGCCGCAGCAGAAACCGGTCCGCGCTACTGAATAGACCCTTTTCCAGCTTCACTTCCGGCGGTTCGCAGATAACGAGATCATCTGCCGGAACGATCAGCTTCTCCCGGGTCTTCTCAAAAAAAACATCAACGTATTCCCGGCCGAAGATGGTTTTCACGGCGATGACCAGGCCGGATCCCTTGGAGGGGTGAGTGTTACTGCGGACGGTGGTACCGGGGTTCATTTTTATGCCTTTCTATAATTTCGATGATGTAACTAAGCAAATACTAATAACTAAAGTGCAAGATATACCTTTTTCCCGAGATAGAGATGCCCCCTAACCTTCAAGCTACGAATTGCTCGAATCACATGTAATCCGAACATCATCTCGTATTGGCTGAATTCCCTCATTTCAAATCTCAATACTATTTTTATAACAATATTCTGCAAGAACATTTCCGACAAAACTATTTCCACAATTTTGAGTAACGATGCTTAGAGCTACATATTGCAAGGAAGTAATCAATAAATAAAACAAGGTGCTGTTACAATCTTTTGTTACCAAGTAGAGAGCCCATGGAGTGGTCACCAGGAAAAGGAAGGCTATAGTAGAAAGATCTCTGGCAAGCAAGAAATATTTATGGGATAAAATTACTGAGGGACTTTCTTGAACCTGCTTGTATATTTTATACCATAGCTGATTCTGTTTTTTGGGTTCTGTCGGTAAACTGCTAAATTTCGTTTTTAAAACACCCAAGTCTACTCTAACATCACTAGGGGCAATTACTGTAAAGGCCCGTGTGCCGGGTAAGGGATTTTTAAGTTTCCAGAAAGTAATTATTGCTTTAATATCAGAACTAAAAAGACTAGGCAATATGAACGAAAGTAAAGGGGTTACTACTACAACAAATGCTTCCCTGTTTCTAAGGCTACTTATTAATTCAAAGAGACTACCTAAAAAGTCTTCGAAACCGCTAATGAACAGTAGATACAACGAAAAACAATATATTATGAATAAGGCAATCATGGGGGCATTCTTGGGTTTTAATGGATGTTTACTCACTATTCAGAACCACCAATCTGGACTTAAATCATACGTTGCAAAGATACCAGAATCCATCAATTTGCTCAGTTTCTTTCTGGTTGAATGCCTCTGCATAAGTTTGGTTTTCAATATAAATATCAAAAGACTTATTACTCAGCGGGTAAATGTGAACATTGCCGCATTGATTGTTTGTGAAAAATAGTAGATCTCTATTTTGCCATGCAGAGTAGGCAAGGTACCCACTGGGTGCACATCCAAAAAAGCTTACCCTTGGTTTTACTATATCTAAAAATGAAAAATCAAGATCAGAATTTCGACCATGATGGGGTGCAAATAAAACGCCTGCATCGCTAACCAGGTCTCGATGTTTATCAAGTACGTATTCCCACGTTTTATTATTTGAATCGCCAGAAAATATTATTTTACCAGCATCACTAAAATAGACAATGACATAGGATGCATCATTAATATCACCGCAATCGTTCGCTTGGTTTATAAGCTTGTCGTTTGGGGAAGCAATATGGATGTAATCACCATTTCCATTACCCTGATCATCATCACAGTTCCAGTACCTGCCTTCATCACCAGCACGCGGTTTAATTACATTTGTTTCTACCCGCCCGCTAATTAAATCTTCATAGAAATCCCAGTCTTTCTCCTTATAAGGACTGCCCTCTTCAAAATCTGGTTTTTCCCTTCTGATACCACAATCCCAAAAGTTTACCACTTTCTTTTGGTCAAACAGCTCTTTTATTCCATCCATATGATCCATATCTGGATGGGTTAAAATAAATCGCCATACTTCTGAAAATCCTTTTTCCGCTAGGTAATCGATTGGGTTAGTGGGCTTACTACACATATTAAAATTTCCTCTTGGTTTAACTTCTTTAGCAAATTTCACTAATTGGGCTTCGATAATATCTTTGTTTTCTAGATTTCCGCCACAAATATCAATCATCGTTAGGCGGTCGCTTAAATGCTCTATTAAAAAACAATCCCCCTGCTTTACATTAAGAAAGTGTACCCTGAGAATAGTCAATTTAAATCACACTCCTATCTTTCATTAAAGGTTAAGGATAGTCTTTACCACGAAAGCAATTTATTTAGGTAACAAGACCTTCCCATATAAAACCCACATCTGACGCAAAGCCATTGCTGTTTTATTAAATACTCTTTGTGCACTTTTGGCTCTGCTTTAATTGATGCAAAATATCTCCTTTAATCAAATAAATTTTAGGTTGTTTTTAGCCTAGCGATTTCGATGAACTCGTTTATTTCGCTGTTGTTTTCGATGATTATTTTGTTGGGGCGTTTGGCGACGGTGAGAATGTTTTCGTAGTGCTTCTGCTGATATGCCTCGGTGAACCCGTAAACGACAGCTTTTTTGCGAACTTCTTTCAGTCTTTTACCGCTACAAGTGTCATTTATAATTGCGACAAAGGATTTATCCAGATCTTTTTCACGCTGATCTGCCCCGACTTCTTTTTCTTTCTCGGTCATGGTTCGGTGATAGGGGCCATTTTCAAAAGGCGATGGTAGAATTCACTTCCCCTTTATTTTGTTTTCTGCTATGATTAAATCTAACAATGATTATTATCTAATTTTACTTTTACTAGACTGTACCCTTCCGTCTGCTGTATAAATTTTTTACCGCTCAAAGTCCGTATAAGGCTTGAAGGTTTTATCATAATAGATTTGTCACTTGTATTGCAATATCCTCAATAACTGGAAGGGATTTACCGGCAGCATAGAGCCTGCGCACAACTGTGGCAACACCATCTGGATTTTTGAGGGTTTGGCTAATTGATCGGAAACCAAGCTCTTCACGGACAGCAGTGACAGTTTCGTCCCACTCAGTTTCGCATTCGAATGCTTTTTTCAGTTCAGACTCAAGACAATCGCCTAGTACACCCCAGTCAGCGTTGGCCTGTGTCGCGGGAAAGTCTTCTGGCTCAACCCAAGCTAGACGCATTAACAGACGATTCGCGCGGATGGTATCTGCTTCTGCCTCACTACCAGTTCCAGAACGCCTTTTATCACCGTCAAACATATAGTAACAAGGGATATCCAAACCACGGAAAATTTGAACCGGACGATCAATATTGTTCTTGCTGCGAGCGGGTACTACCACAATGCCAAGTTCATCCCACTTTAGTCCTAGGTGCTGCTCTACCGCCCTAAGACAACCCACCTCTCCGTAGCCCTCAACAACAACAGCTACAGAAGCAAAAAGGCCTTCGTTCGCCACAACGTCCATAACTGATGCGCATCTAGCAGCGAAACTCTCACGCGTAATTTGAGCAGACTCTATCCCTGCCACCCGTGCGATTTCATCCTGAACTGCTTCGAATGTCAAACTGCCTATTTGGCAACAGGGCACCTCTTCCGGTACTGTTGCTGATCTGCGCACAACACGTATCCTTTCAAAATCACTCATTTGCACGAAATACGGCGAGTGGGTTGCGTAAATGACTTGTGTTCGGGGCTGATCGGATTCGTTTGCCAACTGGCTGAGGAGCCTACATAGGTAGCGACACTGAGCCGGATGTAGGTATAGCTCGGGTTCTTCAATCGCTACGATTAAATCTGGCGTTCTAGCTATTGTCTCATCAGTTTTCTTATTTTCAACAACCACCTGCTGGGATGCCATAAGTTGTAGCAGCGATAATACCAAAGCACGCTGCATACCATGGCCTTGCAGCGAAATCGGTGTGTTGTATTTTCCATCACCCATCCGTGTGTCAAATGCCGGCAAAGCAAAAGGCGGCGGCTCAGCTTCCTGCCATTCTAGTTTTAGTGCCGCCCCAGGTGCGTATTGTAAAAGGAGCTCGTTTACTGCATCAGACACGCAACTGATCTCTTTTAGATTCTCAGATGAATAAATGCTTTTAAATTTTTCCTCAAATTCTGTTCGAAACTGCAAGATATCTTCCCGACTAGATAGTGCGGATGTTACAAGACGATCAACTAGTATTTGGATTGCACCCCTTTTTTCAGATTCTTGGGTTGCCTCATGTACAGCTGGAACAAGAACGAAAGAGGTGAACTTATCCAACCTACCGGCGCCAGCACGCCGGTCACCAAAAAACTGCTCTTGACGTTCAAATGGTTCCAAAAGGCTGGCATTCTCTGGATTCTGTTCAAACTCATCCATTGCCTTAACTAGTTCCTGTTGGTTCCTTATGGTTGGAAGACCTGCAAAACGACCCGACTCCAGGATTGTATTGTAAGCTAATCGCTGATTAGTAGCTCCTTGCTGTGCGCGAACATCAACAAAATCAGGCAGTTGGGGAACTATGCCATAGTACCTTCCTGGCTGGTTTTTTCGTGCTCTTTTAATCACAACTAGAACATTATCTCGAACATAGGGACTGAATTCATCTATTTCAGCATCAGAAAGGTCGGAATAAGAAACTCTAATTGTTACCTCTTCATCAGCGCCGGCATAAATATCCTCAGCGGTTAAAATAGCATTGACGTCATAGAAATATTTGAGTGCATAGAGAATGGATGACTTCCCCGAACCATTACGCCCTATGAACACCGTAGGATCGCCAAAGCCTACTACCGTATTCCTATGGGCGCGATAGTTTTTAATTTCGACATGTGAAATCCTCACACTACGTCAACTCCCAGTTATCTTCACATTCACGATCGGATATTGTATCGCTACACAGTAAGTAACACTGACTACGTTTAAATTACACTTCTTATAATTAATAATTTCGGCAAAAAGGGAGTGGCTTCCTGCTTAACTGTCAAATAATTTATAATATTCCTAGTCATGGATGGCTAATTGACGGGCAAGTATGCATTATAGCAAAAAACGTCTGTTCTATACTTTCCACTGCAACTGAGATAGCGCTAGTTTATTTTAAGCTTGGCGATTTCGATGAAGTCGTTGATTTCGCTGTTGTTTTCGATGATTTTTTTGTCGAGGTGTTTGGCAACAGTTAGGATGTCTTCGTAGTGTTTCTGCTGGTATGCCCTGGTGAAGCCGTAGATGACGGCTTCTTTACGGACTTCTTTTAGTTTTTTACCGCTGCGGGCGTCGTTTAGAATGGCGTCGAAGGCTTTATCCAGGTCTTTTTCACGCTGCTCTTCTACAGCTTCTTTTTCTTTTTCGGTCATGGGCCGGTGGTAGCAGCCGTTTTCAAATATAAAGTTCTTGTCCAACAGTTCTTTTAATTCGGGAACCCGGTCCTCGACTCCTGCCGCGATTTTGCGGGAAGCGGTAAATATTTCGCTGTATTCCTTCGGTTCATCGAGAAAGTTGTAAAGCCAAGCAATGGCAGATTTTTCGTCACCGACAACGACAACCTGCTGGCCGGGTCTAATCCCTTTAAGACCATGCTTTTTCTTCCATTCTTCATACTTTTGAATCTGTGCGCGGGTAAACCAGTAATCATCAAGTGGTTCAAAATTATCCCGGAGCAGGGTATAGAACTGACGGGCGTTGAGCCTGATTTCATAACCCCGCTGGACGTAGTAAGCCAGAAGCTTGGAGAAGAGCATCTGCTCGGTACGGCCGATATTCGGTTCAACAGGCAGGTGCTCCAGGAGATCTTGTATAAAGTCTTTTTCCAACCCCTCGCCGGCTCTTTTTAGAAAATGCTCGTCTATATGTCGTTGCGGTTTATAAGCATTGATGACCAGGTCGTTTTTTACCGCACCGGATGAGGTAACCTGCTTAAAACTACCCTGCTGTTTATCCAGAACCGTTACCTGGGCAATAATAAAGCCAGCCCTGGTAATAGCATCCTGAATGGCATTCCACACCGAAGCCCTGGAATTATGGAAGACCACGGTCATCCACCGGTTGGGCTTTAAAATACGATACATCTCTTTAAAACAGGCAATCATCAGATCTTTATACTCGTCTAAACCTTTTCTTTGAATATCATTCACTATTGCTTCAGGCTGATTGTTTGTAAATACTTTTAACCAGGCTTCCCAGAGAATGTTCAACTCAGAGTACATTAAGTTTCCACCAAAGGGTGGATCTGTAAATATATAGTCTATACAATTATCTTTAGCTATGTTTTGGGTAGTGGAATGGGTGGATATAATAGCTAAATATTTTTGTGGTATTTTGCCAAACGCTTTTTTTAACCTTTTAATTTTATTTTTAATAATATATTGGGGTGTTACTTCTACTACTTGTGAACCAATGTATAAAGTACCACTCAGGTATCGATTTACCTGAGAATAATGTGTGGGCGCATATCTTGCCAGTAACGACATGCCCAGTATTATTTGTTCATATGTAAATATTAAATGAGACATTGAATCAAGAAATGGAATAACATGTTTCCATACAGCTGCCAGAACCCACAAATTCCGCTTTGTGTAGAAGTGATTCATATGAGTTATCCCATTTGAGCGTTTTGGTTGTTCTGTATTATAACCCTTCGGTATTCGATCAACAGGAAACCAGTAGGGGATTGTGCTTTCCTCAATCCTTTTCAATAGATCCAGGTCAAATTGCTCCGGCTTTTTCTCAAATCGCTTTCGACCCACCGAATAATTTATCATTACCGGCACCTGCTTGGCCTGGGTAACTTCCTGATTGATGGCCTGGTCGAAAAAGGTGATCCAGGCGCGTTCACATTCGCGCTTGGTGATTTCGGCCTTGCAGGTGGGGCAGGGATAGCTTCTTTTTACCTTTCCGGTTTCCTTTTCCGCCGCCGCATCCCAAAAGATATACTCGTTCTTGCAGTAGGGGCAGATAAAGACGTCGGACCAGACGGTATAGTTGATCCGGCCCCTGGTCTTGCCGTCGGTGTGCAAGGTCTCATACATCCAGCCGCACTCTTCTGCAACCTCGGCCAGTATTCGCTTCGCTTCTCGCTCGAACTCATCCACATCCACAGGGGTATTGTAGTTGTAAGCGATGAACGTGGCAGCCGGAGAAAGATCACAGAGAATGGCCCGGCGGTTGAGAAGCCCGGCGGCCACCCCGGTCATGCCGCTGCCGCAGAAGCCGTCGAAGACGATATCACCCTCTTCGGTGTAGTGCTCGATAAATTTCATGATGGCCTTGTGGGGCACCTTGGTATGATAAGAGTGAGCGTTGTAGATGGGGTCGTTTTTCCCCTCGCTGACATCGCTGACAAAGGGTTCGCGATGGTAGCTATCGGTTTCCGGATCATAGGGCTTTCCATAACGCTCGATAAAGTCATTAATATAAGGGTTGGGGCAGGCAGTATAGTAGGGGGGGTCGGAAAGGGCGAGGATGTCGTCTTCTTTGCCCAGGGGAAAGCCCTCAATATGGCGGACCGATTCGAGGAGTTTCTCCAGGGGGTAGTAGCTTTGGGCGAATTCGTCGGGCTGTTGGTTGGTTTCTTTTTTGGTTTCTATCTGGATCTGCTTAGGGTTCATCAGTTGATCTCCTTCCCGCGGGCGACGGATGTGACGCCCATAAATTCCTTTTGTCCCGTATAGGTTTAATCATTATCTCTTTCCCGCGGGCGAGGCATGCCTCGCCCCTACGGAGGGGAGATGCTAAGCTTGATGCGCACTTTATCGAGGTCGCGGCCGGCGACGAGCTGCTGCTTATATTCATCCAGGCGGCGCTCCAGGGTGTAGTAATCGATCACCTGGCCGCCGGAGAAGAGGCGCTCAAGGAGGCTCTCGGGGTCGAGTTCCACCAGTTCGAGCTCCTTAAAAAGATTATTCAGGGCCATGACCAGCTGCTCAGAAACCAGCCCCTGCAGTTTTCCTTGCTGAAGCACCTGCCGGACAAGCGCCGCTTCATTTTCAGTGAGATACTGCAGGTTATCCCGGTAATTATTCAATTCAACCAGGATGTTTGCTTCCCACTCGGCGTAGATCTCTGCAATCTTATTTTCCAGCTCGCTGATATGGGCATCGATGCTTTTACCCTTGAATTCCAGGGGAAACTGACAGCGGGGACAGGTAACCCTGTTCTCCAAAAGCTCTACCCTGAAATCGAGGCAGCGCAGGGTGCTCAGGGCGGAAATATCGCTTTCCAGTCTGGTAAAGGGTAACTTGTTTACCAGGGCGATATGCTTGAGCAGCTGCAGGCTGCGGTAGGTCTCGCCCTGAGCCAGTTCAGCCAGGCGCTCCCAGCTTGCCGCATCTCCAACATAAGCCTGGTGGGCATGGTAGTAGGCAGCGCTATATTTCTGCCTTATTTGCTGCAACTTGCCCAGGAGGGGGTTAAGCTGACCCGGTTCCATGAGCCGGCCGGTGTCGGAGAGGGTGGCGAAGGATTCCTCGAGCAGCCCTCTCAATCCCTCTATTTGAAAGATGCCGGGATACTCCCTTAGAATCCGCTGCACTTCTTCGGCATAATCAACCGCGGCGCCAACCTGTTCGAAGTAATAGCGGTAAAAGTCGTAAAGCTGCTGCAACACCCGGCAGGCCTCGCCGATGTTCTGAATCTGTTCATCGGGGTAGATAATCTTTCGCAGATCGGCGGGCGTTTTCACCCGGGCGAATTCTTCAAGAGGCAGCCCGTCCGCGATCTCGTGCCGCTCTTTGAGTCCGTCAATATCGATGATGGTACCGTGATGTAGGGAGATGTGATCCAGTTTTTGCCGAGCGTAATCGAGCTGCTCTTGAAGTTCGAGATAGCGAGTGCGAAATCCCTGGACCGCTTCGCCTCTCTTGCCGGTAGCACGCAGTTTGCCGGTAATATCGGGACTGATCCCCAGGGCGGTAAAAAGTTTGATCAGCGGCTCGGGACTGATCTCTGACTCCAGGGCCAGGTAGCGGATGTTTTCGAAAGCTTCCAACCCCGTGCCAAAGATATCACGCACCTCGGAAGAAGAGATCACCTTACCCCCGGCAGCACGAAGCGAGATTTCTCCGTTGTATGTGAGCATAACTATGACGAATGCGCTCATCAGAGGATCGTAGCCATACGGTTCGCCGGCGAAGCGCTGCAACAGTTCCGTTACATCCACGTTGGCGCCCTGATTGTCGTGGGTGATCTGGATGATTTCCCGGGCCACCGGCGACCTGGCAGTGGAAAGGTTCCCGTCTGCATCAACCAGCTCCAGGGCATTCAGAACCGACCTGGCATTGGCAAAGAGGCCCTGGACACCGTTTTTCTGCAGAATCTCCCTGAGCGCGGCATTAAACTCGCCCCCGATATTGTCCCGGGTGATCTGCTGGATGAAGCGGGGATGTTGCGGATAGCGTTTGTTGAAGATATCTTCCAGCAGGAGAGGCTTGATCTCGGAGAAAAGCTCATCAAAATTGGCAAACTCCCGGGTAATCAGGGATTTAACGGATCTTTTCATTAGATCAGTATGCACCATCCCTGTCTCCAGGTAGGCTTTCACCATCAGCTCGACGAAGCGGGACCGCAGTTTGATGTAGCGGCTCTCCATGATACTGCGGTTGTAGTTTTCTTTAACCAGCAATCTGGCGGCGGCCGCCTGCTTCAGGATCGTTAAAGCCTCCGCGTCGAGGTTGCCGCTGAAAAGAAGACAGCTTTGAGAGGCACTATAGCGTTTATCTTCGCAGAAGGGAGAGAGAAAAACAAACTGGTAATCGCCTACCAGGGCAGCGGTTTCGCCTTTGCCCGTCTCGTAGATAAAACGGCCTTCCCGGAAAGAATGCCGGCCAGGCCAGCGGCAGGTGTCAGGGTAGCTGCCGCCGCTTTCCGCCTCTACAAGACCAAGCTGCTCTTTCAGCACGGCGATGATCTCGTCGTCAAGGGCGTTTTCGGGCAGGTTGCCGGCTCTACGGGCGATGATCTGGTCATAATCGATGGTCAGGTCCAGGTCCAGGTAGTAGTAGCCGTCGCTGCTGCGGTTGATGAACTGGCCGTCGGTGACCTGGCGCAGGTTGCTCAGCACCAGTTCGATCTCATCGGCAGCTTCGAGCATTTTATTTTCCGGCAGAAGCAGCAGAGTGTTGGCCAACTCCTCAACGGTGGCCCCGTTTTGGGTACTCTTACCGTACAGTTTCAGCACCGCCAGGGCCTTGATCAGGTGACGGGCCGTCTCCTGGTGGCGATGCTCCAGCAGGTCGATCTTGCTGTCCAGCGTCTCCACCGCGTTGACTACGGGAGCAACCCCTTCCAGGTTTTTTACGGTATGCCGCGAGCAGATCTCATCGTAAATCAGGTCATAAGTGATCAGGTGGGGGAATTCCCGGTCGAGGATTTTACCCACCTCATCAACGGTAAACTGGATAATGCCCCGCTTCTCGAAGTAAGGCAGTTCGCTGAAAATCTGGATGACATAAGGGTGCAGCGGAAAAAGGCTGATATATTCATCCAGGCTGGAGCGTAGATTGGGAAAATACTGCAGGTGTTGGTTAAAGAGCTTCTCCAGCTCAATACGCTGCTCGGGGGTCTTGTTTAAAACCCGCCGGGAGATGACGCGCTTGATATCTTCTCGCCTGATAGTAATTACATCAAAGCGCTCGGCCACCCGGCCGATGCTTTCTGCCTCGTCCACATACTTGGGGTTGCTGAAGACATGCTCCTGCATAGCGCCGATAAACATGAAATCACAGGACTGGGCCGCCTGGCCCAGAACGCGCATAAACTGCACGTCCCGGTTGATCTTCTCTTTGTTCTTCTGCTTGAGAAAGTCGGATATCTCATCGACAACCACCACCAGGCCCCGGGTGGGATGATCCGCTTTAACCCGGTCCAGGATGGTGAGAATGTTTTTCTTGTGATCAACCACCCGGGTTTCGGGAAGCTCTATCTGAATGCCGTAGTTTTCAGCCAGCTGTATCCCGAGCTTGTCGTAAAAATAGGCGCTCAGTTCAACATCGTTGGGCTGAAGTTCCCAGTAGGCCACGGCAAAATCGCGGGAAAGATCTTCAGCCGCCCGGCGCACCTTTTCATTCTGAATAGAGCTGCGCAGCTCTTTATCGGCAAGAATAGAGATAATGAAGGCCAGCAGGTGAGACTTACCGGAACCGTAACCACCGACGATCTGCGCTGCCTTGTGGGTGCTATCGTTTATATTCTGAAGCAGGCTGACCAGGTGGTCTTCCATGGTGGGAGTGATCACATACTTCTCCACCATGTTTTTTTTGTCAGAAAGGGCATCGATATCGATGACATCTTTTATTTTTTCAAAGTTGAGCAGTTCGCTAATTTTCCTAGACATCAATATCCTCCATTCGGACACAGATTAGCTCGCTGACATCCATTTCTGTATAATCGGAGCGGCCGTGCTGGGAATAGACCAGGCGGTTGCCGGAAAGCTGCCCCTCCATAATAACGATGATCTCCTTGTTTCGCGCACGATACTTAAAGGCGCTGATCGGGTTCATCTTGCCGAAATCGGGCGAGTAAAGAATGTTGGCATTGTAAAAGATGACCTTGTCCGGCAGCGAGATAACCCATCTCTTGATCTCGTCAGCTATTCTCAATTGGATTTTATCCATCGGCACATTGCTCATCAGCCGCAAGGCGCTGCGGTTTACATTGAAAGCTTCCCATCCTTCATCCTTGAGGGCATTAATAATCTTATGAGGGTTATTACTGTTGTCCACGACAACCAGGAGCTGATAGTGGTTGGCGCGGTTATGTTCCAGCAGTTCTGAAAGCTTCAACGGAAATTCTCCTTTCATGAACCTATTTGGAATACTGATATGTTTCGCTATTGTGAACCGGGAAACCTTTTTTGATCCATCTGTTGGAAAGCTAATTTGCGAATAGCGCAATGTGGGTTGCTAACCCAATGAAAAAACCGGTCCGCCGATAAACTTAGCCGATTGTTTCCCTTACCAGCATGCTAAAAAACCCTGCCGGTTCACCGGAAGTGCTAAATGTTCTCATCCCAAGGAGCCACTGCCGTACGATTTGCCCCGGGCAAGTAAAAGAAGCCAGCAACAACAGCTTTGGTAGTATGCGGACGTATTTTTCTGGTGCATTTCTCTCGATAATTTGAAGGTTAAGCTTCTCGCTTTCACGAAATATTGAATGGGATTTCAGCCGCTCTGCTTGAGGATACAGGGAAAGCTAAAATCCACAGCATTCGTTAAACTACAACCAGAGGAGGCGTTACAGCAATGAGGTTGGTGCGTTTTTCAAAGGGGAAAGAGCACTGCTACGGTGAGCTGGAAGGAGCAAGCATCCGGGAGGTAGCAGGACCGGAGGGAAACTGGAACGAAGCTTCTTTTCGGAAGACCGGGCGGGTATTTGGCCTGGAAGAAGTAAAGTTACTGGCTCCCTGCCAGCCGAGCAAGGTAGTATGTGTAGGACTTAATTATCGAAACCATGCCGCAGAAGTGGGGGCAGCGCTGCCGGAGAAGCCGATCGTTTTTCTAAAACCATCTACGTCGGTGATCGGACCGGAGGAGACAATCATCTTTCCATCTCAGAGCCGCTGCTTGGATTACGAAGCGGAACTGGCAGTTGTGTTGGGGCGCCGGGCGCACCGGGTTGGCGTAGACCGGGCCCTGGATTATGTGTTCGGCTATACCTGCGGAAACGATGTCACCGCCAGGGACCTGCAACCCCAGGACGGGCAATGGACCTATGCCAAGGGTTTTAATACTTTCTGCCCCCTTGGCCCGGCAATCAACACGGAGATTGCCAATCCGGAAGCGCTTCCGGTAGAGGGAGTGTTAAACAATAAAGTGGTGCAGGCGGGGAATACAGCCGACCATCTTTTTCCCGTGGCGGTGTTGATTGAATATATATCGCACTGCATGACTCTGCTGCCAGGCGACGTGATCATGACCGGTACGCCGGCCGGGATTGGCCCGTTGAGTCCCGGAGATACCTTCAGCGTCATCATCGGCGGCATCGGCAGCCTGACCAACCCGGTTAGCAAGTAAGAAGCCGTTACGGGCGCTCATAAGCAGTTTATGCTTTTTCCCTGATAAAATCGGCGGCCCTCTGAAACACCGGTTCCTTGTCGTAATCAAGAGTGATCATGTGGTCGGATCGCCCTACCCAGAACAGCTCTTTGTCTGCCGAGCCGAGGGCGGCGAGAATGCGGGGCCCATTCTTGACGCCTACGGTCGAGTCGAGGCGCGAGGCAATGAGCAGCACAGGGCAGGTGACCAGGGGCAGTTCATGCCTGACCTCGTCGACGAGTTTGATCAACTGGTGGGCTGATGGCAGGGAGGCCTGGCGATAGTTTATTTCCACCACTGAAAGGTCTTTGGTGCTCGGGCGGTTGAGGGCGATTCTTCTGATCATGTATTTGAGCGGCGGCACCAGGATCTTCATCCACAGCGGCAGATCATAGGGGGTGCACATGGCGATCACCCCGGTGATCTTGTCCGGGTGAAGGCGGGCCAGGCGCAACGAGATAACACCGCCCATGGAGATGCCGGCGACAAAGGTCGTGCGGCAGTGCCGGCGCAATTCCTGCAGCCCTGTTTCCGCCGAGGCAACCCAGTCCCGGCAGCTGCAGCGGTCCATATCTGCAATGTCCGTCCCGTGGCCGTGCAGCCGTACGCCCAGCGTGGTGATCCCTGCCCCGGCCAGGTACTCGCCCATCTGCCTGACTCCATCCGGCGAGCCGTTAAAACCGTGGACCAGCAGACAGCCGGTATCGCCGGCGGGGAAAAAGAAAGGCTCAGCGCCGGGCATGATTGCCGGCTCTTTTACAGGGTTCTTGCTGGATACTGCTGGGGTTTGGGATTTCATATTTTCACCTGTTGAACATATCTTCCCGGGCCTGTGGAATATATTTAAGCTGCTCAACTTTTTTCAAAGGAATGTTCAGCTGATGACAGGCCTCTTTCGCAAGTAATAGGTTTCATCGCATTCGACGACTATCCGGGAGGGGATCTCTTGTTTACCCACCAGGTCAACAATGCGATCAACACAGCGGTGCCCCTCTGCTTCAAGATCCGCCATCATTTCATATCCAATAACCAGGCCCCTGGAAGTGTCCATGATAAGAAAGACTTTGGGATAAAAGGGCCTTTCATTATTCTTTTCCTGAACGGGAAAGGGTGTGAAAAAGGTGTCTGCTTCCCAGGTGCCCCGGCTCTTTTTACCGGAAGCCAAAATTCTTTTTACGCTCACTTCGTCGTCGATGTAAAAAGATACGTAGTTTTTCACGTAGGGCTCGCCCTCGAGGTGCTGGTCGGACCAGACAATTTCCGGGCCCTCCCTGCGCGGCGCGCGGACTAGAAAGACACCCGGCCGATCACACTTCAAAATAGCCTTGCTTGTAAGACAGCGCATGGAAACATGCAGGGCCTGCTGTAAGGCAAAAGTCAAAAAGCGGCATTCCAGGCATCGATAAACCAGGGAAACAAACCTGGTTCATAGGAGCGAAATCGTGGCCATTGGTTCCTCCCTCTAAACCTTAGCCCCAACTCCTTGATCACTTCTCTATCTTTTGCCTCCAGATCTTCCCGGTCCTCGAATGAAGCCATCAGACACTTTTGCATAAAAAGCAGATCGGGGGAGTAATCATCTGCTTTCTCTGCCATATCAAATATTGATTGCAACCCCTCCGGACTCAGATAAGCCCCCAGAGCAAAGTGTTCACCCAGTTCGCCCATGATGCAGCAATAGGCGATCTCCCCTGTTTCGGGATCCATCACCCCAAAAAGGTCGTCTTTGTACATCCACTCCCAACACCGGGCCTTTTTAAAGGCTTCAGCCGCTTCATAAAGGGCCCGCCATTCATCCAAAGATGGTTCTTTACCGGAGCCGGCTCCTTTTTTGACCGGGGTCAAGACCCCTGCTCTCTCCTCCACCGCCACATCCGCACCGCAGCACTTTTTGAATTTCTTTCCGCTGCCGCAGGGGCAGGGTTCGTTCCGGCCGGTTTTGACGGGGGGCTTTACCTCCGGTCGCTCCCCCTCAAGAACAAAGGGTGCAGCAGGCAGGAGCCGTAGGGCCGGTTTTTCGTACTGTTCAAATATCTCGTGTGATGTCCAGCCTTTGAGAATCCACCGGGGAGTATGGTTGGCCAGTTCATTGATCAGGTTTATGAAGGGCTGCAGATCATCAAGGGAGGCAAAATTCAGATCTTCAACAAATAGCTCGACGAGCTGCGTATGCGGCACATCATTTTTGATCAATGATTGGGCAAACAAATCATAGGGGGTGTCTTCTTTATCCAACTCCAAATCCAGGGCATTTTTAATGTACTGCCGATCCAGATCCTCGCCAAAAAATCCGGCAGCCACCCGGTAAAGGCTTTCAAAGTCCATCACGCCGTAAAAATAAAGCAGGCTTTCCACATAGTCTTAAATTAGTTTTTTATCAGGTTTGTTGTCGGACATGTTTCCCCTTCCTTTCTACGTCTAGTGCCTAAGTAATTGATTCAGGTGAGACAAAGACATTTCTGACCTGGGTTTTGCTCTGACAAGGTTTCCACCCCCGTGTTGAAATGATGGCGTTAGATGGAAGGTAGCAAAATGCTGTTAAGGTGTGCCCTAAAATTATGGTTGGCCACCAGCACACCGCCTGATTGCTCTATTCAACATTTTCTACATATTGCAAGAAACCCCTTCAAAAATAGCAGGCAGGCCCCGTATTCGTCAAATTAGCGGTATGGCCACATTAAACAGGCTCATTACCCCTGGTATCTGTTTGGCACCATAACAACAGTGCTGACAAATTTATCGTGCCAGGTTTGGTGATCTTGATCCCATAAAAGCCACAAGTAACCCAATGAAAAAACCAGACCGCTGATAAACTTACCGATTGTTTCCCTTACCAGCATGATACAAAAACCTGCAGGTTTACCGGAAATGTGAAACGTTCTCATCCCAAGGAGCCACTTGCCGTACGATTTACCCCGGGAAAGCAAAATGAAGTAATAGATAATGGAAGCCAAGAGCAGCAATAGGCCTAAAAATATTTTGCCGCCGTCCTCCGCTTCAGCACCGCCAGCGAACATGGTTACAATAACAATCCAGACAAATGCCCAGACAGCTATGTCCAAGATGTAGCCGGCAAATCTTCTGCCCGGGCCGGCAACAACACCCGCATCAAGGTTTGTGATCAGGGCTCCGCACCAGGGACAGGTAGTTCTTCCACCCTGGATATTCTTTCCACAGCTCGGGCAGTTCATTAAATATTTACCTCCTTATGATCGGCTCGATTAATCCGTAAAGGCATAAAGAACACCCCCCTCCCTCCCCCCTCAAGGGCTAGCCTCAAGGGGGAGGGAGGGGGAATCTGGAAACTGGCATTCCCCCTCAAGTAAATAAAGGCTTCCGGGGCAGTCTTCTCTGATCAAGAGGAGGGTGTCCGGTACGGGCGCTGACATACGAGCTCAACGATGCAAGCGATGTAGTTGTCAGGTCAGATCCCATAAATCTACAAAATCATTAACGCACTCCTTCAAAAAATACACGTGTACTCTCAAAGGAAAAGGTCTCTTCGATAATAATTTTACCTCCAACAACTGCATCAGAAGGAACCGACCAGGCAGCATTCCCTTCAGCCGAGGCACCTGGAAATTGCTCCCCTATATCATAATAATCCTTTGGCAGCACGCCACATTCACTGCCATCATACGTATTGCCATCAGAACCAAGATATTTTAAGTTTAAACTAACCCACGGCGTATCGGATTCCTCACCCGCATAAGCAAACCGAATATTGGCCATAACGAATTGATGTCCTTCTTCCGGCGGGTCATTGAATTGGTTTGTTTCTTTAATAATTGACCACGCATCTGGAGTAATCTCAAGCAACGTAATATGCCAATTAGGTCCTACTTTTACTTCCGTTGCAAGGGGAACAGGGTTCTGGCTAGTTCCAAATGCGGCTTCACCAGGCTCGGAATCAGGTGCCTTTTCTTTATCACTTTCAGTAACCACATCTGTACCACTGCCAGTTGAGGGCCCAGTATCACATGATACCAACAATAGCATTAAAATCACCACTAATAAGATCGGCACTGTTCTCTTCACTTTAACCAACTCCCCTTTCTTTTTTTTAAGAACAACTTCTATTCGTTGGCGCTCTCTAAATCATCCGGATAAGTTACAGAGCTTATAACTTCACCTGTGGCGGAATCTTGGATATCGATAGTAACTGCGATATCGTCTGCCTTAACGCCGTCAAATAGCTGATAGTACATGCCTACCATGCCCAGTCCAAAAACTGCAAGAGAATCCAGACTGTTTTCAAAAGCTTCCTTGTCCACCATCAAAGTAATAGATGACAGATTGCGATTGTATTTGACATCTTGAATGGATGCAAAGTCGCTGCCGGTTTTATAATCTTCGACAGTTTCATCAAAGCCCTCTTTCAGCTCTTTCATCAACTGACTGTGGACAGATTTGGACATCTTGTAAGTTACCGACCCGTCTTCGTTTACTACTGCTTCTTTGACCCCTTGTTCTTCGGCTTCTGCAACGGTGGCTTCAATATTTTCCGAGTCAACCATTGAGGCAGGCAATGTAATGGTGACATCTAAAAGACCTTTTTCAACCTCTAAAAATTCGCCGGAGGCTTGGGGATCAGTGTCCTCCCCTACCGGCCCAGGATCGGGGGCACCACATCCCGGCAACAATAGCAAACATGAAACAATTGAAACAATCACGATCCACTTCATCTTTTAACACCTTTCCTTTATGATTGGGGTTTGCCCTGGAAAATGACAAATTAGGGAGCTCCTTAATAATATAATAGCAAATTGCTGTGACATGATTGTGTCACATTCACCCCTTTTACGGAATTATATTGTTATTCTGAAGGGATTAAACAGATTGGGGTTACTGTTTTTGCCGGTAATAACGCAGCGTTTCTTGAAGGTTATTGATCAGCTGTTCTCTTAACCAGGCCGGCTCTAGCACCTCCACGGCGCCGCCCCAGCTCATCAGCCAGGGGATCATCTCCTGCGCTGCGGTCAGGCGGTAGGCTACCTCGAGCGCCTCGTCGGGGAGCTCCCTGGTGCGCTGGCTTTCATGAAAAAGGTTGTGCCTGAAGCGCTCCGCGGGACCGGCGCGGATTTTGAGGCGCACCGTTTCCAGGTCTCCCGATTCATCTTCGGTCCAGGTACCCCAAACATCTTTATAAGCCTCTTTCAGTGAGAACCCGGCAGGCATGCGGTAAAAGCTGTCTTCAATCACGGCAAGATCCTTGATGTTCAGCAGCAAAAAGACGCGTCTCTGCCGGCGCTGGGTACACCGGCCGGTGAGGTACCAGTTGTTCAGGCGGCAGAGGAGACCGTGGGGCTCCACCACCCGCTCTGTGACGGCGCCGTCATAGGTGCGCAGGTAGCTGAGGCGCACTCTTTTTTTCTCCCGGATGGCCCGCAGTATCTCCCAAATCATGGCCTCGCTTTTCGCGGGATCGGCGGGAAAGGCGCCGGATACATGGACCACCTGCTCCAGTTCGCTTAAAATGCCGGCAAAGGTGCTTAAACCGGATAGGGTATGGCGAAAGATGCTCTGCATGGCCGCCTCGATGCTGCTTTTCATCGCTCCCCGCAGCTGGGGATACATGCCCAGCAGCAGCATGGTGGCATCATGGGCGCCGCGCGGCAGGTCATTCTTTTCGCGGCGAAAGACATAGTATGATTAGAACCCAAAAACTTATGTTTATCGGCTAGCAGTAACATGTCATTGCCCAGCCGAATTGATAATGTTGGCTAAGCATGCGCAAAAAATAAGCCAGC
>JGI24708J26588_10000838_pt1 | contig 24979 bp, 20 predicted proteins | sample BioPla1DNA2_FD_26588 | JGI IMG/M metagenome (IMG submission 26588) | reverse complement strand
GGAATTGATATCACTGCCGGGCATTGGCCCGGTTTTGGCTGGCAGGATCATTGACTATCGCAATGAACAAGGGCGCTTCCTCCATGAAGAGCAGCTTCTAGAGGTGAAAGGGATCGGAAGAAAGACATTGGAAAAATTACTGCCCCTGGTCACTATCCATGAGGAAACGGAGTGAATCTACAGCCATGATTGGTAGGAGAATCGGTTGATACTGCCTCGCGCAAGACACGCTGGCCAAGGCGTGAGAACGGCTCAAAGGGCAGTCCACAAATTCGCAAACAGAATCATTGCCCTTTGGTTGGATACATCCCTGGCTTGGCGGTGTATATTGTGGTTGGGGCTGGGAAGTTTCTTAAGCAAAGAACTGGAGCTTACCCCGTACTTGACGTGGGTAAGTGCCTTCGTTATTTGGGTGGTTTGTTTAGTTACGCAAAGAAAAAGGCCCAAAGGCGTTGGCTACCATGTTTTGGCTATTCTTCTCTTGGCAGTGGGTGCAGCTAACTTCAGCATCTATTGGTCGAGGGTGGAGACCAGCCTTGCTCCCCTAGTTGATTTCGGCGACGTTCTACAGGTTGTGGGTAGGATAAGGGAAGTTGTTTCCAAAGAGCAACAACGAACTTTGGTGGTAGAAGTTCAGGGAATTCGGCAGCCAGATGGACTTCGAATAACTAAGGGTTTGGCCCAAATCACCCAGAGGGCTTTGCCCGACGAGGAGTTGGCAGATGATCTACGGCCGGGAGATCAGATAGTCGTTACTGCGCGATTTAGGTCACCGCCCAGGGCGGGTAACCCCGGTCAATTTGACTATGGCCATTACCTTCTCCGGCGGGGAATAGGAGCTCTAGCCTATGTCGAAGGCAATAGCCCAATCATAAAGACGGAACCGGCACTAGACGGTATCATGAATCGGACCATAGGGAGCTCGATCATGACCTTGCTTCGCTGGGCTGATGGGTGCCGTCGAGCTTTGATAAACACCTTTCGGGATCATCTATCACTCCGATCTTGGGGCATCCTAGCAGCCATGGTTTTGGGGGAAAAGAGCTTGCTAGTTCCGGAGGTCCAGGAGGCCTTTAGCCATACGGGACAGGCCCACTTGCTTTCTGTATCCGGTCTGCATATTGGATTTGTGGCCGCGGCAGCCTGGTATGTGCTGCGGCTCTTGCGGCTAGGCGAAGNACCTAGCTCCGTCCTGACCGCTGCAATTGCCTGGGTCTATGCATTGATCACGGGGTGGAATCTACCCGTGGTCAGGGCGGCTACTACCTTAACATTTTATCTCGGTGCCGGGATATTGGGTCGGGGCTATCATCGGCGGGAGGCTACAGGTTGGGCAGCATTGCTGCAATTATCATTGAACCCCAGCTTAGTTTTTGATGCAAGCTTTCAGTTATCCTACGGAGCCCTGTTGGGAATTATCAATATTGCACCAAGCTTGCGGGAGGCAATATCGTCCATCTGCGGGCAATGGAAAAGGCCCTCTAGGCTAGTAACCCGTGGGATTGACATCATGGTTTTATCCTTAAGTGCTCAGTTGGTGCTCTTTCCGATTATCTCCTATTACTTCCATGAGTTCACCTGGATAGGCATCTTTCTAAGCCTTGTTACTATTCCTTTGGCGAGCCTGATAGTCCCCTTTGGTCTTCTTGGCAGTCTTATGGGCCAATGGAAAAGTATTACTCCTTTGCTCGCGGTTCCGTTGCGCTGGCTCTTAANAACCATGGACTTTGTTATTGAGCGGTGCGCATCTTGGCCGGGGGTACGGATCCATGTTCCGGCGGGCTATCCCGGAATCTGGATAGGGTATTATCTGGTGCTTACGCTAATGGTCCATAAGCTTAACAGGCAAGCCATTTACCGGCGACTAAGTTGCCCGATCACAAAGACTTTGCAGTCAGGCAAACGGTGGGTTTGTGGAATCCTAATGGGGATGCTAACCGTGGTTTACTACCCGTTGTTAGTGCAGTGTTGGCGCCCCCTGGAGATTGTCTTTCTGGATGTAGGTCAGGGTGATGCCATTTTTGTAAGTACCCCTCAGGGTCGTATTGTGCTCATCGATGGAGGGGGGCGACCTCAATCTTTGACAGGCAGCTCTTTTGATGTGGGTAAGGATATTGTACTGCCTTTTTTGCGGCATCGAGGGGTGCGCCGGCTAGATCTGGTGATAGCCAGTCATATGCACAATGACCATACACAAGGTTTAGGTGCGGTTCTTGAAAGGATGCCCGTAGGGATGTTGGCTGATAACGGCCTTCTTGACGGTGGGTTCGCAAGCCGCCAATACCAGCGGGTACTCCGGGAGGTCCAGATATCAAAAGGACTGGAAAGAGTCGTGTTGCGTCGGGGTCACTACTTCGACTTAGGCTCAGGAGTGGAGGTTATGGTACTTTATCCGCTAGGGGAGCCCGAAGATCTTGTCACTTCCGATATCCTAGATCAAAATAATAACTCAGTAGTTCTCAAGATCCAGACAGCCCAGCATAGTATTCTCTTGACCGGCGATATTGATAAGCTAGCTCAGCTAGATCTGGTGCGTCTAGAATCTTTGCTCCGAGGACGGGAGGGCTGGAAAGCAGACGCATCATCGACAGACGTTGATATAAAGCGATTCGGTCTGAGGGCCGATCTCTTGAAAGTACCGCATCATGGTTCTCGAGAAGCGCTGGTATATTCGTTCTTGCAGGCAGTGTCACCGACTCATGGGTTTATCTCCGTAGGCTCAAACCCCTTTGGCCACCCTGCACCGGAGTTCCTGCATGCGCTAGAACTAGTAACGGGAGAGGCGCCGTGGCGGACTGATGAAGTGGGGAGCATCAGGGTAAGAATCAGAGGCAGAAGAATCAGTATTCAAGGATACCATAGTAAGGCACCCTGGGTTGTAGGCACTTGGCCGTATGTTAGGCAATGGGAAGCAAGGTTGAGGCAATGGGTTTGCAGGGTTTGTCCTTGAATTCCTCGAAAACACATGTGAGGACATGTGGTTTTCTGGAGGACACAATGAACAAAACAAGACAAAAAGGATATGGCTACAAAAACCTTTTGGCTGATGTGGCTCAGGAGAACTACGCACCGATCTACTTGTTTCTGGGAGAGGAGGGGTTCTTAGCCAACAACGGCATATTGGCATTGAAAAGGGCCCTTTTATCTCCGGATGAGGAAAGCTGGAACCTAGCGGAGTTCCATGGAAAAGAAAGCAACGGCGATGAACTTGTCGCCTTTCTGTGTACTCTGCCCATCGTTGGGTCCAGAAGGGTTGCCATCATTCATGATTTTGATCAATGGAAAGTCGCCGATACTGAGAGTCTCTTTCCCTTGCTGGAAGATATGCCTGATTATGCCTACTTGATCGCAAGAGCCCGCAGTATCGATAGACGGACGAAGTTCTACCGGTTTGCTCAAGCTCGGGGCCAGATAGTGGATGTATCTCCCCTGGACGCTCCGGAAGCAGCAGCCTGGCTCATGGATAGGGGCAGAGAACTAGGCCTTCGCTTTAGTCCGAGAGTAGCCCGGGCCATGGTCGACCAAGTTGGNCTTTCCCTATGGCAGCTAGATAAGGAGCTGGAGAAGCTGGCTTGTTATAAGGATCCTGATGATACAGTGGTGACCGAGGCGGATGTGGCAGCTCTGGTGATCACCGGACGGGAGGTCGCCGACAATACCATCTTCAAATTCACAGATGCTGTTGCTGTAGGCGATAGAAAAGGAGCCATGGCCCTTTTGCAGGAGCTTCTCTTAAGTGGAAGGGAGCCCCTCTCTATACTGACCATGATCGCCAGGCAATTGCGGATAATCGCCTTTGCTGTGGAAGGAGCTAGAGTTGGAATATCATTTCAGGAAATTAGTCGGGAGCTCAAAGTCCCTGGGTTTGTTGTACAAAGAGCTTTGTCCCAAGGGCAGAGGATGGGGGCTACCGGTATTCGAGGGGCGTTGCTGGCTACTTTCCAGGCAGATAGGGAAATCAAGAGCGGCTTTCATGAGCCGGGCAATGCCCTAGAGCTCTTGGTGGTTCGCTTAACGGCTAGTATAGATGAGACCCATAGAAGGTAAGACCCCCCGGGCCTGCAGGGGGGTACATATCGTATTGGCAAACATATATGGCGGCTACAGCTTATGATGCTTTATTGAGCCGCTTGGTAAGGCGGGACTTGCGGCGAGCAGCCTGGTTCTTGTGGATAACACCCTTGCTTGCGGCGCGATCAATCTCGGAGATGGCTACTTGTAGCAACTCCCGGGCTTTTTCAATATCTTCAGCTGCCAAGGCCTGCTCAAACTGCCTGATGGCGTTCCGATAAGTTGAGCGGATCGCCCGGTTACGGGCAGTCTGCCGTCTTGTCAGGCCAACTCTTTTCTTGGCAGATAGTATATTCGCCAATCTAGTTCACCCCCGTTCCCTGCTTACAGCACAATTTAGTTTATCACGTTCAGTTGTGGAATGCAATGTCAGTCAGCAAAATCGCAGGTGCGCATATCGGTGGCTTGCCATGGGTAGGTATGATATAATATAGTGTGTTTTGCGATCCCATCATTAGATAGGGAGGTGCTCACCCTGTGGGTGAAGAGCAACAGCCTACCCGCAGAAGCCCGGCTCAGCTTCGGCGCAGTGCGGCCATTGGCGTCGTTTTCAGCATAATTGGGCTATATGTGGTTTTGAAGCTTACTGGGGGGTACCAATCTTGGCAAGATTTAGCCAGGATCGATCCCATGATGCTTGGGGTTGCGTGTGGACTTGTGGTGATCACTTGGCTACTGGATTCTCTGCGCATGAGAGCTCTTATCCGCTCTCTGGGCGGTGATTTAAGTGTTCTGGGCGGTATGCGGATCTCTATCATGGGTGCTTTCGTCTCCAGTGTGACTCCTTTTGATTCAGGGGGAGAGCCGGTACAGGCATATCTTCTGACGGAAATAGGTTTAAATGCCGGGCAGTCTTCAGCTGTGATTGCTGTGAAGACTTTGTGCAATGCCTTGGCCCGGTTCACCTTGGGTGTAGCTGCATCCATATGGCTTTTTTGCCTAGCTGACTTCTGGAGCGTCCCGAGGGGGATGTATTACTTTCTTAGCTTCGGGATCCTTCTGTATTTTGCGGTGTTTGTTTTTTCTGTATACTTGGTTTCCCATCCCGAGAAGATCAGTATAATGGTAGTGCCCATGGTTCGCAACAGATTCACCTCAAGACTGTTTAAGGTTGAAACTCTAGATACTGTACTGGCCCGAATAGAGCACGAGCTGTTGGAGTTTGGGCTCGCGTTGCAGGATTTCATAGATAACAAAAGATCCACACTCTGGACGGTGATGGCCCTAAGCTACGCATGGTGGATTACAATAACCATTGTCCCGGCGGTGATCTTAGTGGGTTTGGGCATGCGACCTCGATTTATCAGGGTGATGGGTATTACCCTGCTCTTCTATTTAGCTGCTGCCTATGCTCCTACACCAGGCTCAAGCGGAGCTGCAGAGCTCGGTTTCGGCGTCTTGTTCAGCAGTGTCGTNCCCCAAGGCTTAATCGGCCTCTTTGTTACGGTGTGGCGAGTATTCACCTATTATCTCAACCTACTGGTAGGCGGAATATTGATGTCATTCGGGTTTGCGCGGAAGAAATCAGTGACACAAGATCACCACCAGACAACCGATAAAGTCTCCCACGATGTATGATTTTGATCAGCAGGTGATAGATTAAGCTTGCGGCATTAGACGGGGAGCTCCAACATCGGAGGGAGATGGATGTCCACTTCCGCAGATCACTGTCGTCAGGAAATTTTTCTTGGTCCTCCTTTGTTCGTTAAGGAGACTCTTTTTGTTCCCGTGGTAGAAAACATGCTCTATGCATATTCTCTAGACAAGAGTCAAATGGTCAGTGGCCATATGCGGCCAGTGGCCATTTTATGTATAGCCCCCGATGCAGAAAGGATATGGTATATATACCCGATGGATTTGTCGTGGGATCAGCTTGTGGCAGAACGCTCGGCATGGGAAAAGCGTGTACATGGATGCGATACTTCTGGGTTAGGCTAAGCACGGAAGCGCTAAGGTGCTAGTGAAAGCTGTAAACAGGAGGATGCCTATGCAATACCATCGACGCATGCAAGTCCAAGATAGTGGCTCCGTGGCCAGAAGCGATGATGAGTTCTATGAGAAATACCATGTTCGTACCGATTTGGCCCTGGAAGCAACCGAAGTTATAGTAGAGCGCGAGGGGCCGCCGGAGATACCCGGAGTCGTAGTTGAGAACGAAGAAACTCAGTATGGCTTGATCAATCGCACGCAGGTGGCAACAGAAGCCGGGGGTCGGGCTATTGGCAAAGTGCCGGGCAATTATGTGACCATCGAGTCTCCGGAGCTGCGCCAACATAGTCGAGAGACTCACCTTGAGGTGAGCAAACTGATCGCAGGTGAATTAGAAAACTTCTTTAGTAGCCTTGGTTTGGGTGATGAAGACACCGTCTTGGTAGTCGGTCTAGGCAACTGGAATGCTACACCCGACGCTTTGGGGCCTAGGGTCATTGACAAGCTGCTAGTCACCAGGCATTTGTTCACCTTGGCGCCTCCTGAGATGCGGGGAGGCCTGAGGCCGGTAGCGGCCGTCGCACCGGGTGTTCTCGGTATTACTGGCATAGAGACGGGTGAGACCGTCCAGGGAATTGTGGAGCGAATAGGACCAAAGATGATCATCTGTATCGATGCCTTGGCTAGTCGATCTACGGAGCGGTTATGCACAACCGTGCAGATAGCAGATAGTGGTATACATCCAGGGTCTGGCATTGGCAATATGCGTTTGGGCATTACGCCTTCTACCATGGGCGTACCNGTTCTGGCCATGGGTGTACCCACGGTTATCCATGCAGTTACATTGGTTTCCGATGGCATGGATATGATCTCTTCTGCTGGCAACGGTAGGGTAGAGCACGAGACCAATCTAAGTAGCGGGGCCGGCAAGGAAACCGTTGGTCCTTCTTTGCCTAGTGACACCCACGGAACAATCGGAACGATGCTGGATCCCAAGCAGATTAGAGTTACAGCCGGGCCCAATGCAGCTATGGAGGCAGGATACCTCGCCGAGTTTTCTGCAGATACAGCTGCGAATAGTAGAATGCAGCGGTTAGGCAGGCGCCTGGCCGCGGAGGGTGCACCAGGCATAGATCAAGCTACCAAACATCAGGTGATACGCAAATTGCTGGATCCTTACATGGGCACCATGGTGGTTACTCCCAAAGAGATCGATGTGCTTATGGCTGATGCCGCTTGGGTTGTGGCCTGCGGACTAAACCTTGCACTACATCCTGGGATGGACTCGGAACAGGCAGCTCAGTATACGCTGTAGGGTATTACCACTGTGGTACAACCTGGTTCTACCTATTTCCATCCTCTCATATACTGGCTCAGAGGGGATGGTAAAGGTGAAAGCGCGGTCATTGACAGTCCCATTGCATGGAAGTATGGTGCGTTATGGTGTGCGTCAAAGGCTACCTAGGCGATTAGTCCGCAATCTAGGTCTCTTCTACCTGCTTCTGGCGTGTCTGGCATGTCTGGTGATTTTTGGCAGCAGTCGGTCTGGCCTTTACCAGAGCTTGTGGGACCGGAGCAAGCATGGTATAGCATGGGTCAAGGACAAGAGTATTGGAGCTCTTCCCATTCTGGCGAGAGTGTTCCCCTTGACAGGGGAAATACCCCTGTCTATTTTGGCCGAGGGATTGCCCGGCTCAACGATGATAGTAGATGCCGCCGGCCGCCAGCTTTCCCCCGATGCTCTGCGATCGGTTGTGCAGGTCGTAACAGATTATGATCTGGCAGAACCAGAATCCTTGGTAGCAGCCGTTTTTCCCAACTCCCGGAGTACGGCTGGCCCAGTGCGGTGGGAATGGGTCCTGCAAAGAGGTATTCAAGGATATCATGTAGGGTCAATGGCACCCTCAGCTTCCGTGAACTCATCTATGGGCAATATCAGTGACTCTGCAGGCGAAGGTCTGCCAAAGATAACAATAACCGCCGAAGAGTACGCTAGGGCGGAAGTAGCGGTTCCAAGGGCGTCTGGAGGCGTTGAGGAATCTGCAGGTGAGGTGCTAAGCCATGGCGGTGGATCTAAGGAAGTGCAGCCAACCGCAGGGCCCAGTCCTGCTGCCACCAGATTGGAGGGTCTAGCCAGGGTCAACTGGGGAACGGCTCCTTTGGTTGCCATTTACCACACGCATACTGGTGAGACGTATCGCGGCACTGGGGTCAATTCCCACAAGAATTATGCCTGGGACGTAGCCGAACCCGGGTCAGGGCTTGTACCCGGCGTGGTGCAAGTGGGGGAGCGAATAACCCGGGAGTTGCAGCGACGATACAGCATTCCGGTAATTCATTCCAGCAAGGTNCATGATTATCCCATTTTCGCCTATGCCTACTCCAATTCNGAGAAGACCGCCCAGATGTTGGTGGAAAGATATCCTAGCTTACAACTGGTTCTGGATATCCATAGAGATGAAGGAGCCACCTTGGAGACAGTACAAGGCAGGCAGCTGGCATCGGTATTGATCGTGGTAGCTACCGGAGGCAGTGGTAGTCTTGTCCATGGCAGTTGGCGATCCAACCTGGCCATGGCTCAGCAGCTGAAGGAAGACTTTGATCGCCTTTACCCCGGACTATGCCGGGGCCTCCTAGTGAGGGATAAGGCCCGGTATAATCAGCATGTGCATCCAGGGGCTCTGCTTTTAGAGATCGGAGCCCACTTTGACACCCTGGAAAGTGCTCTGCTCACAGCGGAGCTAGTAGCCGATGTTTTAGCAGAGACTTTATGGCAGGTACAAAGCGGTAGTCAAAGCAGCCCAACTCCCGTGAGACCTGCCCCTTTGGTACCTTCACTACCTATGGAGATCTTTGAACCTAAAGCTCCCAGGGCTGTTTTGGGCCTATAGGACGTAGTGGATGCCCATGGCGGCCAGGAGTACGATGGCTAACTGTAGTAAGAAGCCCATGGGGAAGGCCATTTTGCCATGCGTTAGTAGCCCTGAGTGGCTGGGGTAGATGAGGCGCCATCTGCGCTTTGGGCCGGCCAAGAACGATAAGCCCACCTCTATATCGGGCAAAGTGGCCATAAAGCCACCGATGAGCGCGGGGTTCTTTGTAAAGGCAAGTGATCCGGCTGACTTGTTCAGCATGAAAAGGGCTGCCAAGCTGAGTCCGATATCAACTGCAGCGGGAATTGGTCGCTGGTAATCATGATGGGGGATAGCGTCAAGAAGTGCGTGGCTACAAAACCCCCCAATACCGGCTAGTACAGGGTTTTGGAGTACTGCTCCAATAAAGGCGCCTGCGAATAGGTGAGTAGTGACGTACATAGGCCTCGTCCTTTCGTCCCACCCAGGTATCACACCCAGTGTTCTTGTGGAATCCCCACTCTCCGCCTTCTTTGGAAATAGTGGAGTACGACCACTGTATAGTAGTTCTGCATGGGGCTGAACTAGGCCTGCTTGGTTCGTCGTCCTTTGAGCATCTCCCCTACGACTTGTATCTCATCCATGCGAAAAGCTACGGCCAGGCCGAGGTAAATGAGGATGCCTATTACCATTGGCACCATGACCTGGATGGTTCTACCCCGCATGGTCGCCAGATCGACAAGTTGGCCCACGTGGTTTGCCAATCGGTAGACAAAAAAGGCCATGATAGCTGAGGCCAAAAGAGCTTTCAGGATCGTGGTCATGATGCGGGTACCATCGATTGCACCCATGCGTCGGTGCAATCTAAGGACATAACTCGTCATATTTGCTATATTAGTTATAGAGTATGCTAACGCTAGTCCACCATATCCAAGGTTGGTGAATCTGAGGAACACCAGACTTAGGCCAGTGTTGATTAAGATAGCCTGAAGACCTATTTTGACTGGGGTGCGAGTATCTTGAAGAGAGTAATAGATTCTAGTCAAGAGCTGAATTCCGGAGAGCGCAACTAGGCCCGGCGCAAAGAAAAAGAGTGCATAGGCTGTTGCCGTAGTATCGGCTGATCCAAACTCCCCCGCTTCAAAAAGCAAGCGAATTATCGGTTCTCCTAGTGCCAAGAGCCCTGCAGCTGAAGGAATGGTGATAAAGAATATGCTCCGTAGGCCCCGGGAGAAGGTGGCACGGAAGATCTCCCATTCTCCCATGGCTGCTTGCCGAGTCATGGTAGGGAAGATGACTTGGGAAATGCCCATGGCGAAAACACCCAAGGGGAATTGCATCAGGCGATTAGCCAGCTGAAGTGCGGTAATGGTACCCTTAGCTAGACCAGAAGCAAGGTTTTGGCTAATGATGAGATTAACCTGGGCGATGGAAAGGCTGACTACAGCCGGCAACATGAGCTCGAAGATACGCCGCATCCCGGGATGCTGCCAATAGATCTTGAGCTGATAGTTGCTCTGCCATTGTCTTAGCTGGATTAGCTGCAAAGCAAAATTCGCCATGGCACCAAATACGGTGCCCAGAGCCATACCTACAATGCCCATTCTTGGGCCCAGAAGGTAAGCACCGAGTATGATACCAATGTTGTAGACGATGGGACCTACTACCGGTAAGACAAATTGCTGATAAGAATTGAGAACACCCACAGCTAGACCTGATAGGGCTGTAAAAAACACGGCGGGGAACATGATCCGCATCAGGTATATGAGGAGCTGTCTTTGCTCACCAGTGAATTTGTAGGCAACCAGAGGTGCTAGCTGGGGAGCGAAAATAAGGCCCAGACATGTTAAAATCACTAGACCTAGAAGAGTCACGTTGAGAAAACTACTCGCTACCTTCCAGCCTTCTTCTTCATCCCCCTGGGCAAGATAGCCGGTAAACACAGGGATAAATGCTGAACTCAAGGCTCCGCCTACCAAAAGAAAGTACATTAGGTCCGGGATTACAAAGGCTGCGTTGAAGGCATCAGTATGCCAAGTCCGACCAAAGACCTCTGCTGCAGCTCGGAGACGGACAAACCCAAGCAAGCGGCTGATGAGAATTAGTAACATCATTGAAGCTGCAGTCCGGGCCAGTGGTTTGCTTGGCATAGCATGACCTCCTACATCTTCCTGTTCGATTCGGCATAGGGTTACCAAACTCCTGGTGTTATCCGATGAAGATGGAATAAGCCGGGACATTGCCAGGGACAGCTATCTCGAAGGCGGTTCATAGGATATCATGGGCTAATACTAGGCTCCCCGGTTGTGGTCAAAAAGGTGTAATGTTATAATACAGTTTGAGTATGGGCGAAAGAGAGGGAAACCATGCGCCAGGACAAGATTCGTAACTTTTGTATTATCGCTCACATCGACCATGGCAAGTCAACCTTGGCTGATCGCATATTGGAGCGAACAGGACGAGTATCACAGCGGGACATGGCCGATCAGCTCTTGGATTCCATGGAGCTAGAGCGGGAAAGAGGTATTACAATTAAACTACAGGCAGTGCGTCTGCAATATCGAGCCGCCGATGGCCAGGATTATGTACTCAATTTGATCGATACTCCTGGGCACGTCGATTTTGCCTATGAAGTGTCCCGCAGCTTGGCAGCTTGTGAAGGCGCTCTGTTGATTATCGATGCTTCGCAAGGAATCGAAGCTCAGACCCTAGCTAATCTCTATCTGGCCCTGGAGCACGATCTGGAGATCATCCCTATCATCAACAAGATAGATCTGCCGGCGGCAGATCCCGAGCGGGTTAAACGTGAGCTAGAGGATAATATCGGTTTGGACGCCAGCGAGGCGATTTTGGCCAGTGCAAAGACAGGGGAGGGCATCGATGAGATTCTCGAGGCTATTGTCCATCGAATCCCGGCCCCCAAGGGTGACGCAGCTTTACCATTGCGCGCTCTGATCTTTGATTCCCATTATGATCCCTACAGGGGTGTTGTGGCATATGTTCGAGTAGTTGAGGGGAATCTCACCGTGGGAGACAACATTTTGACGATGTCCACTGGGAGAGCCTTCGAGGTGGATAGCTTAGGGGTTTTCAAACCCCAGATGGTACCCGTCGATCTTCTCTCGGCCGGGGACGTGGGTTGTGTAATTGCAGGCATGAAGGATGTAAAGGATGCGCCGGTGGGTGATACAATAACTTTGGAGGCAAGACCTGCCACGACGCCGTTGCCAGGCTATCGTCCAGTGACTCCCATGGTCTATTGCGGCCTATACCCTGTAGATAATGAAGATCATCCCAATCTTAGGGATGCTCTAGAGAGACTCAAGCTCAACGATGCCGCCTTAGTTTTTGAGCCCGAGACTTCGGTAGCCCTAGGATTCGGATTTCGCTGCGGCTTTTTGGGCTTGTTGCATATGGAGATCATCCAGGAACGTTTAGAGCGAGAGTTTGAGCTCAATCTTATTACTACGGCCCCTAGCGTAGTCTACCATGTGTTCAAAGTAGATGGCAGTGATCTTAAGGTGGACAATCCTGCCTTGCTGCCGCCTGCAGGCGAGTTTGATCGTATTGAGGAGCCCTTTGTGCGGGCTGGCATCATGACTCCTGAGGATTTTATCGGTCCGGTAATGGAGACCTGTCAGGAAAGGCGAGGTACCTTCGTCAATATGGAGTATGTTGCCACAGATAGAGTTCAGCTAACCTATGATCTACCATTGAGTGAGATTATCACGGATTTCTTTGATCGTCTGAAATCCAGGACCAAAGGATTTGCCTCCTTAGATTACGAGCCCATAGGATATCAGGAGGCTAACCTAGTAAAGCTGGATATTCTGCTCAACGGCAACCCCGTTGACGCACTATCTACAATTGTACACCGGGATACGGCAGCCCATCGCGGACGACTCTTAGCCAAGAAACTCAAGGAAGTTATACCGCGCCAGATGTTTGAGGTCCCCATCCAAGCCGCCATAGGCAGTAAGATTGTGGCTAGGGAGACCATCAAAGCACTGCGCAAAGACGTCTTGGCTAAGTGCTACGGTGGTGACGTCAGTCGCAAGCGCAAACTCTTGGAGCGGCAAAAGGAGGGTAAGCGGCGGATGAAGCAGTTGGGGAGTGTGGAGGTGCCCCAAGAAGCTTTCATGGCCGTACTCAGCCTTGATGAATGAGCGACCGGGTATCTATGTACACATTCCCTTTTGCCAGCGGAAGTGTTATTACTGTGATTTCGTTTCCTATCCCCTGGATAAGGGATATAGTGATGTGATAGAGAGATATCTCGTTGCCTTACTTCGGGAGATCCCGCTGAGGCGAAGCTGGCTTAATAAGNCACAGGGGGCCTCTANNNCATATGTTTTCCATTCCCTATACATCGGTGGAGGCACCCCTTCCATTTTATCTGTAGAGCAGATTGGGCGGCTGATGGAGGTAATCAGACGATGCCTTCCTTTGAGTGAAGAGGCAGAAATAACCCTGGAAGCAAACCCCGGTACCATCGATGCAGGGGAGTTAAGAGGCCTCAGGCAGATAGGTGTGAATCGGCTTAGCTTGGGGGTTCAGAGCTTTGATGACGTTTTTTTGGCCCGTCTGGGCCGTCTCCATAACGTCAATGACGTCTTGCGAGTCGTAGAAGAGGCTCGGATGGCAGGCTTTCGAGATCTCAGCTTTGATTTGATGTTAGGTTTGCCGGGACAAGATCTTGCAGCTTGGCAAGAAACTCTGGCCAGGGCTGTCAAGCTTCGCCCAGAGCATATTTCCTGCTATGAGCTGACCATTGAACCCGATACAGTCTATGGTCAGTGGTATAGGCAGGGGAAAATCACCTTGCCAATAGAAGATACTGTAATATCGATGCTGGAATGGACAGGGCAGTACCTAGCGGACCATGGTTATGAACACTATGAGATCTCCAACTACGCCCTGCCGGGATATAAGGCACGCCATAATCTCATCTATTGGCAGAACCGTTGGTATTTGGGCTTGGGGGCGGGGGCTTATTCGTATTGGCAAGGCCGTCGCTGGGGCAACACCTACCAACTTAAGAAATATCATGATCTTATCGCCATAGATGAGTTACCCGAGGAGGAAGAGGAGATCCTGGATTTGCGGGGTCAGGCCGGGGAGACTATGATGTTGGGGCTCCGACTTCTGGAAGGTGTATCGTTGGCGGAGTTTCGAGCTCGGTTTGGTATATCCATGTGGGAANTGTGGCCAGAAGATATCGATGGTTTCTTGGCCCAAGGGCTCCTAGAGCTGGACCGAGGCCGTCTGCGCTTAAGCAGCCGTGGACTACTTTTGGCTAACCAGGTTCTGTGTGCTTTCGTCGGATCGTCTTGACAAAAACGGTGCTCGGTGCTATTTTTAATATGTACATGTTAGCACTCCAATCAAGTGAGTGCTAACCAATAAGGGTGGTGGTGATTATGCCGTTGAACGAGAGGAAGAGGCAGATACTCAGGGCTATCACCAACGACTATATTGATACTGCTGAGCCGGTTGGTTCTCGGACAATTGCCCGTCGCTATGGTTTGGGGGTAAGTCCTGCGACTATTCGAAATGAGATGGCCGATCTGGAAGAAGATGGCTATTTACAGCAGCCCCATACGTCCGCGGGGCGAATTCCTTCAGACAAGGGCTATAGGTTCTATGTAGATGCCCTAATGGATCCCGAAGAGCTATCCGTTGAGGAGATTCGCAAGATTCGCGAGGCCCTTAGAGCGGAGCATCGGCAGATGGAGGAGCTGGTGCACGGCAGCGCCAGGCTGTTGGCTCTATTAAGTCAGTATACATCGATTGTGGTGGCTCCCGATCTCAGGTTCGGTGCCATCCGACGCTTGCAGCTGATTCCCTTGGATGAATGGCATGTGCTCCTGGTCTTGGTGGTAGATCCTGGGTTTGTGCAAAGCCGCATAGTCGAGACATTGCGACCTCTGCAATTACATGAGATAGCTCGAATGAATCATTTCTTCAGTCAGCGATTGTCTGGGCTGATGGTGGCCGATATTGGTAGTTCTTTAGTGGGTGAGATGCGAGCAGAAGTTAACGATGAAGTCCTTATGACGGAGGCCCTTAATCTTTTGGCCAGGGGTCTGCGGGACATCAAGAAAGAGAACGTTTTCCTAGATGGAACCATCCACTTGTTCAATCAGCCTGAGTTTAGAGACATCAACAAGGTTAAGGTTTTGCTCAATGTCTTGGATGACGAAAAGATGCTTTGGGACCTGCTTAGTGATGCCTTTATATCAGGCATTCAGGTAACCATCGGCAGAGAAAACCAACATGAGGGATTTCAGGATTGCAGCTTAGTGACAGCCTCATATGAGATCGACGGGCAAGTTGTTGGCAAAGTGGGGGTCATTGGTCCAACCCGTATGGATTATGAACGGGTAGTGACCATCGTGGAGTGTATTGCGATGAACTTGAGCGAGCTGCTTTCTGATGCCCGGCGTCACTGATGCTTACCCATAGTGAGCTTGGCCACCGGGTCTTCCCCGGGTAATAGGATGAAAGGAGAGAAGGCGCGTGTACTCCGATACGGGGTCTTATGCGCCGCTTTTCATGGAAAACTACCAGCACTCCCCAGGAGGACGGGCGAAAAAACACGATTGCAGCTGCGATAACTGCGGCTGTCAAGGGTCTTCTGATTCTCAGCACTTTGCCGAGGAGAAAACTGACACAGTTGACTTGCTAGAAGACATAGTCGAAGATATGGATGGAGGAGAGGATTCCGGAGAAGAACTAGATTTGGAGGCCCTGCAACAAGAGCTTCAGCGTTTGCAGGAACAAGAAGCGGAGCTGACCCAAAGATTGACGCGGCTCCAAGCGGATTTCGATAACTTCCGCAAACGTTCTCGCAAGGAGATGCAGGAGAGTATCATCAGAGCCAATGAGGAGCTTATTGGCGAGCTTCTACCGGTCCTAGATAATTTTGATCGGGCACTGGTAGTTGAGGAAAATGCCAGCGCCGAGTCTATTCGAAATGGCATGGAATTAATCTATCGGCAGCTGCTAGATATTTTGGGTAAAGAAGGTCTGGTACCAATAGGGGCGGACGGAGAGCTCTTTGATCCCCATAAACACGATGCTGTTTTGGTTGAATCTATCGACGATCCTGTGATGGACAATCGGGTCATTCAGGAATTGAAGAAGGGGTACAGTTTTCGTGATCGGGTGCTTCGGGCTGCGGTAGTCAAGGTGGCCAAATTACAGGATTAGGCTGCGTTGTGGAACCCCTATCCCACCAGAGACGAAGGAGGAAGATGTATGGGCAAGGTTGTTGGTATTGATCTAGGTACGACGAACTCCGTTGTTGCCGCTATGGAAGGTGGCGAGCCAGTAGTCATCCCCAGTGCAGAAGGGAGTAGAACTACTGCCTCCGTAGTGGCTTTTTCCAAGCAAGGTGAACGTTTGGTTGGAGAGGTGGCTAAGCGTCAAGCTGTCACCAATCCCGAGCGGACCATCATGTCTATCAAGCGTCGCATGGGTACTGACTATTCAGTGGCCATCGATGATAAGATATATACACCTCAGCAGATCTCTGCCATGCTCTTACAGAAGCTGAAAGAGGAAGCCGAGAACTACCTGGGCGAAGAAGTCACGCAAGCGGTTATTACGGTTCCGGCGTATTTCACCGATGCTCAGCGTCAAGCGACAAAGGATGCTGGTACCATCGCTGGTCTTGAAGTACTGCGGATCATCAATGAACCGACGGCTGCCTCTTTGGCTTATGGTCTAGATAAAGATGAAGACCAGAAACTCTTGGTCTTTGACCTAGGTGGCGGGACTTTTGATGTCTCGATCCTAGAGGTAGGAGATGGGGTTTTCGAGGTTTTGGCTACCCATGGTAACAATCGCCTTGGTGGAGATGATTTCGATAACCGCATAGTTGGCCATCTGCTGGAGCAATTCCGGCACCAGACCGGGGTCGATCTGAGCAAAGATCGCATGGCGATGCAGCGTCTCAGAGAGGCGGCGGAGAAGGCCAAGATAGAATTGTCGGGACTGCAGACGACGAATATCAACCTGCCGTTTATCAGTGCAGGGCAAGATGGGCCTTTACACATGGACATCGGACTTACCCGAGCCAAGTTTAACGAGCTCACAGCGGATTTGGTGGAGGCCACAATGGGACCTACACAAAGGGCACTGGACGATGCTGGTCTTAAACCAAATGAGATCGATAAGATCATATTGGTTGGAGGCTCAACCAGGATACCGGCGGTACAGGATGCCATTCGCAACAAGCTCGGGAAGGAGCCTTTTAAGGGAGTCAATCCCGATGAATGTGTAGCCATTGGTGCTGCCATTCAGGCTGGGGTTTTGGCTGGTGAAGTCAAGGATATTGTACTATTGGATGTAACACCCTTATCCCTTGGAATCGAGACCCTAGGTGGTGTTATGACGCGGCTCATTGAGCGGAATACCACTATTCCCACCAGTAGAAAGCAGGTTTTTTCAACGGCAGCAGATAACCAGACAGCCGTGGATATCCATGTGCTCCAAGGGGAGCGACCCATGGCCGCGGACAACGTGACGCTTGGCCGTTTTCAGCTAACAGGTATTCCGCCGGCTCCCAGAGGTATACCTCAAATCGAGGTTAGTTTTGATATAGACGCCAATGGTATTGTCAATGTCTCCGCCAAGGATCTTGGTACTGGCAGGGAGCAACGGATTACCATCACTTCTTCCAGTGGCCTATCGGAGAGTGAGATTGAGAAAATGGTTCGGGAAGCCGAGACCCACGCTGAAGAAGATAAACGGCGCAAGGAACTGATAGAAGCCAAGAACCAAGCCGAACAGCTTATTTACACCGTCGATAATACTCTGAAGGAACTTGGCGATAAGGTGTCAAGTGATGAGAAGGCGAAGATTGAAAAAGCCAAGGAGGAGCTGTCCAAAGCCAGAGAAGATGATAACAAGGAATTAATTGATGAGAAGCTTGAGGAATTGGGCTCGGCCTTGCATGCAGTCACATCACGTATGTACGCTCAGGCTAATCCCCACCAGGAGGAGGCCCATACTGACACCCACGGTGGACCTACCCATGGACCCGGGGGGGATGATGTAGTAGATGCTGACTATACAGTAGTCGACGATGACTAACCTAGAGTCGTTTTTGGCTAGGTAGTACTGTTGTCTGACTAAAACGACCTGGGGTGAAGTCTGGGGCGGTGGCGGAGACTGCCGCGCCGCTTGCCACAGGTCACTTTTTTGTGGTATATTGCAGGTTAGCGATACGAGGTTTTCTTTGGAAGTCGCAGGAAGAGGCGGTGCAACTATGGCCAAACGAGACTATTACGAGGTATTGGGGGTGGGGCGGGATGCCTCGGAAGACGAAATTAAAAAGGCATATCGCAAGCTTGCCCACAAGTATCATCCTGACGTAAATCAGGATGACCCTGACGCCGAAGAGAAGTTTAAAGAGGCCAGCGAAGCTTACCGGGTGCTCGGCGATGAAAAACTGCGACAGCAGTACGATCAATTCGGCCATGCTGCCTTTGAAGGAGTAAACGGTGCCGGAGGTTTTGAAGGTTTCGGTGGGTTTGAGGGTTTCGGTGATTTCGGCGACATCTTTGATATGTTTTTCGGTGGTGCCATGGGTCGCCAGGCTAGACAAGGTCCGCAGAAAGGTGCTGATCTTCGCTTTGACCTCGAGATTGCCTTCGAGGAGGCGGCTTTTGGTTTGGAAACTGAGATAGAGCTACCTCGAACGGAAGTATGCCCCCGATGCCATGGCAATCAGGCGGAACCTGGAACGCCTATTCACACCTGTTCTCAGTGCAATGGTACCGGTCAAGTGCAGCATGTGCAGCAAAGCGCCTTTGGACGTTTCGTCAATGTGAGAGTCTGCCCCACTTGTGGTGGAGAAGGCAAGACAGTCGAGACTCCATGCCGCGAATGCGGGGGCCAGGGGCAAGTGCGGCGTTTACGGAAGATCAGTATCAAGATCCCGGCAGGTATAGATAATGGCTTTAGGCTTAGGGTGCCGGGGGAGGGAGAAGCCGGCAGGCNAGGAGGCCCCCCAGGGGATCTATATGTGTTTATCAGGGTCAGACCCCATGAATTCTTCCGGCGCCAGGGCAACGACGTTTACTACGAGATGCCGATTAGCTTTGTGCAAGCAGCCCTTGGTGATGAAGTAGAGGTACCGACTCTAGAAGGCAGTGTGAAACTACGGATACCGGAGGGCACACAAACCGGGACTTCTTTTCGAATTAGGGGTAAGGGCATTGCCAATTTGAGAGGATATGGGCGGGGCGATCTCCATGTGGTGGTGAAGATCTATACCCCCAAGAATCTGACAGCCGAACAGAAAGAAACCCTTAGACGCTGGGGTGAGAGTGTAGGTGATACGGTACAGCCTTCGCAAGATAAGGGTTTTCTAGGACGGGTTAAGGACGCCATTGATGGGTTTGGACGCAAGGATTGACGCAAGTCAAAGGTGGCGGAATGGTAGTGGTAGATGGCTATTGGACGATGGTCAAGGTGACGACCAGCCCAGAGGCTGTGGAGGCTGTAACAGGTATCTTCATGGATGTGGGCGTCGGGGGCTTAGAGATTGACGATCCCAGAATTTGGCAAGAATATGCGAAGAANAATCGTTACGGAGAGATATATCCTAAGATAGACCCANGTTCTTTATGCACATCTGTTGATATTATTGGCTATNTGCCTGGTGATGTCAGGAACTCAGATGTAGTGACCAGAATCGGTGAACGGGTTCTCGCCTTAAGCGAGATTGGGCTTAACCCAGCTCCGGCCCTGCTTAATACGGCATTGGTAGAGGAAAGGGATTGGGCCTACGGGTGGAGAGACTATTACCACACCCAGAGGATCGGTGAAAGGTTGATTATTAAGCCTACATGGGAAGTCTTTGCAGCTGATGCCAATGATGTGGTACTAGATATTGACCCTGGTATGGCCTTCGGCACCGGAGAACATGAGACCACCCGTTTATGTTTGATCCAGCTGGAGCAACTGGTGCGACCTGAATATATTGTATACGATATCGGGACAGGTTCGGGCATTTTGAGTCTGGCTGCCGCCAAACTGGGGGCAGCCAGGGTAGTGGCCTGTGATCTAGATCCTGTTGCAGTGAAAGTGGCACAAGACAACACGGCCCAAAATGGGCTTGCTGCTAGAGTGAGTGTTCACCAAGGGTCTATTGCTGGCATACAAGGGAAAGCGGATCTTATCGTAGCTAATATCGTCACAGATGTGATTCTTGATATCTTGCCTGCAGTAACTGAAAGATTGGTCCCAGGAGGGNATTTTGTTGCCAGCGGGATTATAGAGCGGAGGAGAGATGAAGTGGCTCTGGCCCTTGAGGGTGCCGCTCTTAGTATAGTCGTAGAAGAGAGCGATAGTGGTTGGGTATGTATGGTGAGTAGACTATGAGACCGCGGTTTTTTGTTGAGCCTAACCAGATTAATGGAGATCTGATTAGCCTCGATGGTGATGAGCTAGTACATCTTGCTCGGGTGCTCCGCTTGCAGGTCGGATCGGCTATAGTGGTATGTGACGGTTCCGGAAAAGAATACCAAGCCATTCTGCAAAACATTGATAGTAAACTGGCAGTAGCCCGAATTACAGCAATACGGGACAGCCTATCGGAACCGAGGCTGAAGATTACCTTGGTGCAAGGGCTTCCGAAAGCAGACAAACTGGATTTTATAGTACAAAAAGGTACGGAGATAGGTCTAACTGCTTTCATGCCTGTGGTCACCGAACGAACCATAGTGCGGCTGGATGGGAACAAGGCTGTGCGGCGGGTGGAAAGATGGCAGCGAATTGCCAAGGAAGCAGCGAAGCAAAGCGGACGAGCCTTGGTGCCTAAGGTTCACATGCCAGTCTCGTGGCAAGAGAGCTTATCTAAATTCCAAGAACAGCCCTTGGGCAGGCGGGGATTCTTGCCATGGGAGAAAGCTACAGGTGGAAATCTAAGAGACGTACTATCGGCGGTGGGGAGTTCTCTAGACAGCGCTCCTCCTTTGGATGTTTGGATTTTCGTCGGTCCCGAGGGTGGATGGAGCCCGAAGGAAGTGGAGGAAGCGGGCGAAGCAGGAATCACCTACCTGAGCTTAGGTGCCCGTATTTTACGTACAGAGACGGCTGGTATAGTGGCGGCGAGCCTGGTGCTATATGAAAGCGGTGATCTGGGCTGACTAAAAATGCTTCTTGAACGGGCTCGTGCGCCCGCGGTCCCAATACAAGGAGGTATATGGCATTAAGACTGGTTTTCGTATTGGAGTAATATCAGATACACATATTCCCATGCGAGCTCGTTGTTTGCCGGCAGAGATCTTCATGGCTTTTGGCGGCGTTGATCTAATATTGCACGCTGGGGACATCATGGAGTGGTCGGTGATAGAGGAGCTTTCCACGGTGGCACCGGTGAAGGCAGTTTATGGCAACATGGATTACCCTGAAGTCAGACATCGAATACCTCGGCGACAAATGATCGAGATAGGTGGCCTAAAGATTGGTCTCATCCACGGCGACGGAGCTGGTTACAATACACTCGCTCGGGCTCGACAGGCTTTTAGCGAAGTAGATTGCATAGTCTTTGGACATAGTCATCGGCCATATAATCAACTTCATAATGGCATCTTGCTTTTTAACCCAGGTTCTCCCACGGATCGTCGGATGATGCCCATGGGATCCTATGGCTTTCTGCAGATTAGAGATGGGAAGATATGGGGAGAGCACCGCTACATAGAACCTGCACAATAACTATAAGTATTTTTGGGGAGACGTGGACAGTGAGCTCTTGGCAAACGGACCCTTCGCTCAGTTCGACTGGGGGGTTCTCAAAGGATGACAGATAGGCGAATTGCATTCCACACACTGGGCTGCAAGCTCAACCAATACGATACACAGTCACTCCTGGAGCTGTTTAAAGACGAGGGCTACTCTATTGTTGATTTTTCGGAGAAAGCAGATGTCTATGTGATTAACACATGCACGGTCACCGGGAGTGGAGAGCGCAAATCCCGCCAAGCGATCAATCGGGCGGTGCGCACTAATCCCGAGGCCTTAGTGGTGGTAACTGGTTGCTATGCCCAGACCGCTCCGGGTGAGGTGATGGGGATCAAAGGTGTTGATCTTGTCATCGGCAACCAGGATCGAGGCCGCATCGTTCAGCTAACAGAGGAGGCGGCATCACAAGGACCCAACGTGGTTGTGGGCGATATCCTTCAAGCTAAGGAATTTGAAGAACTGCCAGTGACAGATTTTTTTGGCAGGACTCGGGCTGCCCTTAAGATCCAAGAAGGCTGTAATCAGTTCTGTTCGTACTGCAAGATTCCCTATGCTCGGGGACCCAGNCGCAGTCGGAATCTGGATGCCGTTGTCCAAGAGGCTAGGCGNTTGGCGGAGCGAGGGTTTCGAGAGATAGTACTGACTGGTATACATTTGGGAGCGTACGGTACAGATCTAAGTCCACCTTCAGACTTAGCCGAGGCCATTCGGACTTTAAGCGACATTGAGGGCCTGGCCCGTATTCGCTTGGGATCTGTTGATGCTCCTGAGATAGATGATGAGTTGATCGAGACAATAAGGACTCACCCCAAGGCTTGCCGTCATTTGCACATACCCTTGCAGGCAGGAGATGACGATGTACTCAACAGCATGCGTCGCCCTTATGCGCTACAGGAATACCGCGATGTGATCCATAGAGTCAGAAGCGGGTTGCCAGGGGTGGCTATTACTACTGACATAATCGTAGGGTTTCCTGGCGAGACTGATACTCAGTTTCAAAGAGCACTGGAGTTTGTAAAAGAGATGGCCTTCAGCCGTTTACACGTGTTTCGGTATTCCCCCCGGCGGGGTACGGCGGCGGCCCGCTTCCCCAACCAGATTCCGGCCTCTGTTAAGAGCGAGCGCAGTCAGCAGATGATTCAATTGGGTAAAGAGCTCAGCCTGGCCTTCCATAGAACTTATCTAGGCAAGAGGGTGGAAGTGCTTTGGGAAGAGGCCATAGCTGATTTGTCAGAGTGTGTCTGGGAAGGACACACATCCACTTACGTTAAAGTGCAGTCCCACCGCATTCAGGGGGAGCCTGGAGACCTCGAAATAGTAGAAATCCAAAGGGCCGATGAAGAAGGAATCGGCGGGAAAATAGTTGAAGACTGGCTAGGTACAAGTGGTCATTTTAGGTTGGGGGGGTGTGAGCATAGATGAGCGTAGATTGCCTGTTTTGTCGGATTATATCACAGGAGATACCAAGTGACATAGTATACGAAGATGATATGGTGCTTGCTTTTCGGGACATTAATCCCCAGGCGCCAGTCCATATACTGGTAATACCGAAAAAGCATATCCCCACCATCGCAGATCTGGAAGATGGAGACCAGGGACTTTTGGGTCACATTCATTTAGTTATCCGGGACTTGGCAGAAAAGGAAGGTATAGCCGAGCATGGATACCGAGTTGTGATTAACTGCCGGGAAAGCGCTGCCCAAAGTGTTTTCCATGTCCATTTTCATCTTTTGGGAGGCAGGAGCTTTGGCTGGCCTCCGGGTTAGAGTTGACACCTAGACTTAGGGACAGGTATAATGGGAATGAAACCGTACCTTCGCATCTGTAGCAGGGAGACCTGATAATAATGGGTATTTTCGGCCTTCGGGCTACCTCCAGGCGCAGGCGCGGGCTATTGTTGGCGGCGGAGGGAGGGAAAGTCGTTGGCGCAAGTCAGAGTTGGCAAGGATGAATCCCTCGATAGAGCGCTGCGCCGGTTTAAGAGGCAGTGTCGTATGTCGGGCATCATGGCCGAAGCGCGTAAACACGAGCATTACGAAAAACCTAGTGTAAAGCGTAAGAAGAAATCCGAGGCAGCACGTAAGAGGCGCTATCGGTAATTAACAGAGTTGAACCCGTTGTCCAGTGGCAACGGGTTTTTCCTATAGGGTCCAAAAGGGACTATTACCCCAAGAGTTAAATTTCTGGCATAGTGAGACTTTTTGGGGTATTATATGCTTGAGGAGATTGGGGGGATAGCCAATGTCCATTGGAACGAGTTGTCCTCGATCTAGGGTCGCAGGTAGCACCGTATTGCTTCTCTTCTTGCTTATGGGCCTACTCGCATCGGGTGTTGCCCAGGCTGCGGATGTCTGGGTAGTGCCCGTGCGGGGAACCATTGAGTGGGGACTGGCAGGGTTTGTCCAGCGCGCGGTAGGGGAGGCGGTAGAGCAGGGAGCAGGCGCCATTTTGTTTGAAATTAGTACCTTTGGCGGGCGAGTTGACGCTGCCACTGAGATCAGAGATGCGATCATGTCTGCACCTGTTCCGACCATCGCCTACGTGACGGAGCGAGCTTGGTCTGCCGGTGCCTTGATTGCTCTGGCAGCTGAGCATCTGGCAATGGCACCGGGCTCTAGTATAGGTGCTGCCGAACCTAGACCTGCAGAAGAGAAGACGATTTCAGCTGTACGGGCGGAATTTGAGGCTACAGCTCAGGGGCGGGGAAGGGATCCCGAGGTAGCTGCTGCAATGGTGGATCAAGATATCGCCATAGCAGGTTTGGTGGCGGAGGGCAAGATATTGACTCTCAGCGCCGATCATGCCGTTGATATAGACTTTGCTGATTTTCTTGCCCAGAGCCGCCAGGAGGTCTTGCGATATCTGGGATATGATCGGCTTGGCACCAGGGTGCTTAAGGCAACTTGGGCAGAAAAAGCAGCGGGTTTCATTACCTTGCCGGTGATGAGTTCTTTGCTCCTGATCTTGGGCTTCGCTGGCTTGGTGCTGGAGCTTTTGACCCCTGGGTTCGGTGTACCCGGTACCATAGGTATAATAGGTCTGGTCCTATTTTTCGGCGGCCGAATGATCATTGGTCTCGCAGGTTGGGAAGAGGTCTTTCTGTTTGTGACCGGATTCGTGTTGCTCTTGATCGAGGTCTTCGTGATTCCTGGCTTTGGTCTGGTTGGGCTTCTCGGCCTGGCTAGCATTTTTGGAAGTATAGTGTTAAGTTACGCTTCAACCGAGGCGGGATTGGTAAACCTGGCAGTTGCATTGATGGTTACAGCATTTGTCGTCGTCATCGGGTGGAAGCGCTTTCGGCGAAGTGGAGCATGGGAGCGGCTGGTCTTAAAGACAGTTATAGATAAAACCGCCAGTCCCGACGCTGAGGT
>JGI24708J26588_10000831_pt1 | contig 25096 bp, 24 predicted proteins | sample BioPla1DNA2_FD_26588 | JGI IMG/M metagenome (IMG submission 26588) | reverse complement strand
AATGGGCGACAAACGTATGCTCGGCATTGGTCATACCTGCCACTCCTGACAAAAACCTGTGATTATTCTCTGATTACACTATTAATACCACAAATGTCCCTCAATTCCTCCCTCGGATTGCTTTGTTTTGAAATATGCCACAGAGTGGGTGCCTTTTAGGAGACATATAGCAAGAAAACCTTACATCGTGGATCAAAAAGGGCAGTAATCGTGGAGATCCGAAAGACTTTGAAGTATCGCTTATGCTCCAAACGGCGAAATCGCAAATTAGCGCCACAGATCGATATAGCCGGGATCATCTGGTACCATAGCACCGCTCTACAACACCGCTACTACCGCATGTGCGATGGCTATATCAGCAAGTCCCGCATGATGAAACACATAGCTAAGCCAGACAATTGGAGGAAAGCTAGGCGTAAGCTCTCACTAGCGCATAGCCATCTGGCCAACAAACGCCCAGATCATCATTTCAAGTTGGCCAATCAGCTCCTTGATGAGTACGACGTTCTTTGCTTTGAGGATCTTAATATCGAGGCGGTGAAGCGGCTTTGGAGTCGAGATATTATTCCGCTTCGCGGACACTCTTATCGCAAGCTAACGGTAGGTCTACTGCCAGCCCCCGTTCGGGACTTTCGTCACATAGTCACTGACACTGATGGACACACGGCAAAGAGAGAACGGACTCGGCGTCCGTTCTCTCTTCAATGGTCTATCTTCAGCCCTGCAGCCTTACTACCCGTTCTACATCAGCCACAACTTCATTGACGTCTTTACCTGAGGCATCAATAACTGGAGCCTTACTAACGATATCTTGTATCCCAAGGAAATCCTCATCCAAACCACTGATTACGATTGCTGCTGCATGCTCCCAGCCCCGGCTAAGATCTTGGACGTCATATCCACTATCTTGCAGAGCTCTTTTCACACTGCCCATCTTATCATCAACGGCAATCAGGGGCTGCATGCTTTCGTCACCTCCCAACAGCTATAGTCTCCCCTTACTTGGATCACCTATGCGCTAGGAGCGACTCTCTTCTAGATCATGGGAGGCACGGTAGAAGCTAGACCAGAGTGTCTAGTCCAAATTCAGAGCTGTTCGCGCGGTCATCTTGGCCCGATCGTAGACATCCTTTATCGGCATGCTCGCTTTTGTGGCCACCTCTAGGCAGTCGCGATACTCCGGCGCAACTGTCACTATCTCCTCGCCCAGCTTAGCGAACTTGACCCGGATCTCGTACCCCGCTACCTTTACAGGTATTATATCTCTGGGCAAAGTATATCGTAGGCGTTTTTCCGTACGGACACCCAAAGTAGTAGTCTCTCTAAACACCAACCCTGCCAGTAAATCTTGCCTGTCGGGAGGACATAGTATTGTAAGAGTGAGGGCAGGTCGTCCACCTTTCATCGTAATGCTCTGGACGTAGACATCCAGGGCACCATGGTCCAGAAGTTTTTGAGTCAGCGGTGGGATGAGCTCGGGATTATGATCATCAATGTTGCACTCCAACATGGCGATCTCATCCATTTGCCAAAGGGCATTCTTGCCCAGTGCTGGCTCTATGAGTGTGAGTCTAAGCAGATTGGGGATAGGCAAATCCTTAGTACCGGCTCCGTAGCCGACCTTTATTAGCCGGCCTGCTGGTATAGCACCATAGCTATTGGTCAATGTGGTCACCAATGCTGCACCAGTAGGGGTCACCAATTCACTGTCGATGCCCCGGGAGTAGACCGGCACTCCTTCCAGCAAATTCATGGTAGCGGGAACAGGCACTGGCATAGTCCCATGGGCGACTTGAATAAAACCAGTACCTAGGTGCACCGGCGATGCCCAAATTCCGTCTACCTCCAAGTGACGAAAGCCGGCAACCGTGCATACCACATCAACAATGGCGTCCACAGCCCCCACCTCGTGAAAATGCACTTCCTGCTCCGTTGTCCCATGGGCCTTTGCTTCGGCCACTGCCAACCGGCGGAACACCTGAATTGAGGTTTGAGCAACATTGGGATCTAGGGAAGCTTTATCTATGATCGCTATAATATCGTCCAAATGTCGATGAACATGCTGCTCGGGATGATGAACCTGTACATGACAACCAGCAATGCCATGTTTGCTCACCTTTGCTTGTTCAATGTGCACATCCTTGAGACCTAAACTATCAATAATTGACTGGAAGAGCTCTTCCGGTACCCCTACATCCAGAAGAGCTCCAAGAAACATGTTGCCGCTAGCTCCCGAGAAACAATCAAGATACGCCCACATTTCACTACTCCTTCCTGCCTTATCTACAAGAGCAGTGTTCCACGTGGAACACTACGCCATGCTCTCTAGTTCCCCGGCCAGCCCCTCACAAACATCTAGGCCTCGCCACGAAATGTTCCACGTGGAACACTGCATTTCTCATCATTTCTGCCTTGCAATCAAGTGAGCTGAGTAGCCGGCTCCAAAGCCATTATCGATATTCACCACCGAAACTCCNGACGCGCAGCTGTTTAGCATACCTAAGAGCGCTGCGAGTCCCCCGAAGGCAGCACCATATCCAACACTAGTAGGCACCGCAATAACCGGCTTATCGATGAGTCCTCCCACCACGCTGGCCAGCGCCCCTTCCATGCCCGCCACCACCACAACAACCCGGGCATCCTTGAAGCGGTGCATCTCCCCTAATAACCGGTGTAGTCCTGCAACCCCNACATCATAGATCCTAGTCACACTGCTCCCCATTACTTCAGCGGTAACAGCTGCTTCCTCCGCGACGGCCATATCCGATGTCCCAGCACTGATTACGGCTACCTCACCCAGGGCATCACGGGCAGTCGGCTTCCACCCCAAGGTTATGAGGCGAGCCATCTCATGATATTCAGCCTCTTTGACAACTTCCTTAACAGCTTCTCCCATCTCTTGCCGGGCACGGGTCGCCAGAACCTTATCACTTCTTCCGGCTAGCCGNGCAAATATCTCCCTCACTTGCTCCGTTGTCTTGCTAGCACAATAGATTACCTCTGGAAACCCTTGGCGAACCGGCCTATTGTGGTCGATTTTAGCAAATCCCAAATCCTCATAGGATAAGTCCTGCAAATGTCTGATAACGGTTTCTTTACCAATCTCGCCCGACTTGAATCTATCTAGAAGAACACCCAAAGACTGATCCGACAAACCTTTCACCTTCCGCCATAATAGGTACCCGAAGGGCCCCAGAATAGTCACCCTTGGCGCCACCCAAGGGCTAGTCCCAAGTCTCCCCTGCAATGACATCCAAGATGCGGTTCAACTCCTCGACGGAGTAGTATTCAACTTCAATTCTACCTTTACCCTTCTTGTCACGAATTCTAACCCTGGTCCCCAATACTCCCTGAAGCCTCTCTTCCACTTCCCTAATGACAGGGCTCTGTACTTCTTTGTCANGGGGCTTTCCCTTCCGCCTACCCCCCTTACCTGNTGCTGAACTCAAAAACTCCTCAAGCTGCCGTACTGACCAATTCTCTTCGATGCACCTCTTGGCCAAACTATTNGCCCGATCTTCATCCATAATTACCAGGATCTTGCCATGGCCCGGGCTCAAGCTTCCGTCAGCAATGTGCTCTTGCACTTTTCCAGGTAGGCGAAGCAGTCTCAATCGATTGGCAACGGTGGGGCGCCCCTTGCCCACAGCCTGCGCTACCTCATCCTGGGTAAGCCCAAACTCCTGCATGAGTACACCGTAAGCCTGGGCTTCTTCGATGGGATTTAGATCCTGTCTTTGTAAGTTCTCTATCAACGCAATTTCCATGATTTCCCGATCGGACAGTTTCCTTACTAAAGCGGGTATCTCTTTCAATCCCGCCATCCGAGCTGCTCTCCAACGCCGCTCCCCTGCAACGAGCTCGAATCTTTCACCTTTTTCCCGCACCGTTATCGGCTGTAAGACACCCTTCTCCTCGATAGACGCAGCCAACTCTTGCAGGCTATCTTCGTCGAAGGTGATTCTCGGTTGATAAGGATTGGGCTCAATGGACTCCATGGCTATCTGCTTGACTTCCTCACCTCGAGCCTCCTCGACTTGAGGTATCAAAGCCTTAAGACCTCTGCCTAATGCTTGCCTACTCATGCTCCGACCAACTCCCTAGCCAGCTCCCTATAAGCCTGGGCTCCTCGACACGCATTGTCATATAAGATAATTGGTTGTCCATGGCTTGGAGCCTCACTCAGTCTCACATTCCTGGGAATGACAGTCTCAAAAACCTTCTCGCCGAAAAACTGCCGGACTTCCTCTACGACTTGCTGAGACAGATTAGTGCGAGCATCGTACATAGTCATCAAGACTCCGGCTATCTCCAGCCTGCGATTGAGGTGTTCTTTTACCAAGCTTACTGTCGCCATCAGCTGACTTACGCCCTCCAAGGCATAGTACTCGCACTGGATGGGAATAAGAGCGGCCGTTGCTGCACTTAGCGCATTGATGGTGAGCAAACCTAGGGACGGGGGCGCATCAATCAGTACGTAATCGTACATATCCAAAACAGGCTCTAGTGCCTCTTTCAAGCGAAACTCCCTCGACATTGCGGAGACCAGTTCGATCTCTGCGCCAGCCAATTCCAGCGTGGCCGGTACTACATCAAGCCCATCTATGACCGTAGGGTAAATAGCCTCCGTTATGGGCCTTGCCTCAATTAACACATCGTACATACATTCCCTTACCTCGGTCTTTTCAACACCTACACCGCTACTCGCGTTCCCTTGCGGATCCGCATCCACCAAAAGCACTTTCTTCCCCAGTTCTCCCAAGCATGCTCCCAAATTGACAGCTGTGGTGCTCTTGCCTACTCCGCCTTTTTGATTCACAATGGCTAGACAGATAGCCACCTGCCTCACCCACTTCCCGACTTAATGTCACCTATCAGCGTTCCCTGCCCCGGCGAGTTCTGCTTTCTATATGGCCTTTTGTCAGCTCTCCTATCTCGCCTTCCCTTCGCCATCCTTGCGCCTCATCCTAATCGTCAGCTCCAGCATATCAGGCCCCTCAACTTCCTTGAGTTCGACCTCTGCTCCTCCAGAGCGCATTTCCTCCACAAGCTGTCGCACACTATTTTGCAGCAATCGTGCATCGCGCCACACCTTCACTATTCTCTGGCGCGGTGCTTGCCCGCTTTCTTTCTCTAAGATCGTCTTCACCAGCTCTTCCGTCTCCCGTACCGAAAGCTCCTTCTCGTGAATAATCTTGACAGCCTCCAGCTGGTCCTCTTCCGACTTCAATTTCAGCAATGCTCGGCAGTGCCGCTCAGTCATTATTTCCCGGGAAATACAATTTCGTACACGGGGCCCCAGACGCAGAAGTCTCAACTTGTTCGCTATTGCTGATTGACTCCTGCCGATTCTATCAGCTAGCCCCTCTTGCGTCATACCAAATTCCTGAAGCAAAAGCTGGTATGCCTCGGCTTCCTCCCAGTAGTTGAGATCCTCCCGCTGCAAGTTCTCAATAAGAGCCACCTGTGCGCTAGCCGCATCATCCAATTCCCTCACTACTGCGGGGATGGTCTCCCAACCTAGCTGCCGGGCAGCCCTCACCCGCCTTTCGCCGGCTATTAGTTGGTAACCACCAGGGCATGTTCGTACTACTATAGGCTGGATCAACCCATGCTCTGCCAGGGACTGGGCCAATTCCTCGGTGGCAGTTTGATCAAACTCCGTCCGCGGCTGAAAGGGGTTAGCCTCNATCATGGTCAACGGAATCTGNCGAACCGTCTCATTGGCTTCTTCAGACTTAACCTCCTGCATGCAGGANCTGTCCTTTGTCCTCNCTCTAAGAACATCACCTAGACGCATGTTCTTCCTCCCTTTGAGCAAATGCTACGTCAACAAACGCATTCAATACTTGCTAACAGCTTCTTTCTTGTACTCCTTTTCGCCTCTTATCCACGCCATTCCTGCCCTAATGCCAGCGCTCTATCTTCTCTACCCAGTCTGCTCCGGAGCTCATAACAGATCCAAAAAAGAGCCTCCGCCCTTCCAAGGCTTTGGCTCCTTCCCTTCGTTTGGGGGATAATGAATTGCTCACTTTCGCACTGACCCAAANTGCCACTATCTAGATCAAAGGGTCCTTCCGTGCCATACCCGGTCGTCTGGGATACAGACGGGGAGTCTCCCCTACCTTTTCTATCACTACCAACTGCCTTCCATCCCCGCTTGGCAACGAAAGCTCCAAAATGTCCTCTACCCGCCCTCCCAAAATATCTAGTGCCCTTTCTGCTTCTTTTACTTCCTCCTTACCGCTAGGACCCTTCAAGGCCACCATAATGCCACCCATTCGTACTAGCGGCAAGAGATACTCGCANAGCAACACTAAAGACGCTACCGCCCTAGCAAGGGCAACATCGTACTTTTCTCTGTGCCCTTTGTCTTGACCCATCTCCTCTGCACGGCTATGGTAACACCTAATGCCCTCCAGCTCCAAGGCCCTAACGACCCTTTCTAAGAACTTCACGCGCTTTCCTAGAGAATCCACCAAAGTAATCTTCATATCTGGCCTTACTACTTTGAGTGGAATACCAGGAAAACCTGCCCCGCTTCCGATATCAATGGCGTTGCGGGCATCATTTACCTTTGGCACTAGTAAAACCGTAAGAGAATCGACAAAATGCTTTTCAGCCATCTCCTCTTCAGAAATGCGGGTTAGGTTCAATCTTTGATTCCATTCTGTGATCATCCTAGCATGCTTTTGAAAAAGCGGCAAGGCATTCTCTGGTAAGTCTATCCCCATAATCCTCGCCTTTTCTGCAATCTCTTCTCCCATTAACATGTCATATCCACCCTTACGACACTATCTAGATCTAGCGCCACCCTTGCCTCGGCCACGATGTTCTAGGTATACCATCAAAACCGCTATATCGGCAGGTGAAACCCCTGCAATGCGGGACGCTTGACCCAATGACCCAGGCCGAATCTCCGTCAGCTTCTCTTGGGCTTCCTTGGACAGCCCCACCACCTGCGCATAGTCCAGCCATTCAGGCAATTCCCTGTTTTCCATGGAGCGGAACCGCTCTACCGATTTCTCCTGCTTGCGGACATAACCTGCGTACTTGATCTCAGTCTCCACAAGTTCCTGCATCTCATTACTCAGATCTGTTGTCCACCCCAAAGACAAGAGATGCCGGTACTCCACCTCCGGCCGCCGCAACAATTCTTCACCTGTCACAGGTTGTTTTAAAGGTGTGCTGCCTATCTTTTGTATGGTNCTATTTNCGGTTTCTGAAGGGACCAGACGCCACTTCCCGAGCTCAGCCACTTCTTTTTCTATTCCTTCCCATTTACGTTGGACTGCTTGGTACCGCGCCTCCGATACCAGCCCTAGTTCCCTGCCGTAGGCAACCAGCCGGCGATCTGCATTGTCCTGGCGCAGCAAGAGCCGATATTCGGCTAAAGAAGTCATCATTCGATATGGCTCTTCAATTGTCTTGGTCACCAGATCATCGATCAGCACTCCGATATAGGCCTGATCCCGCCCCAGCACCAAAGGAGGCTTATCTTGTAGGCTCAATACACAATTGATTCCCGCCAGTAAACCTTGGGCAGCAGCTTCCTCGTAGCCAGAACTGCCATTGATCTGACCAGCAAAATATAGACCTTCTATGCTCTTTGATTCCAGACTTAGCTTTAGCTGGTGAGGGCCCAAACAATCGTATTCAATGGCATAGGCCAAACGCAAAATTTCCACTTCCTCTAGGCCTGGGATGCTCCGCACTACCTCCATCTGTACGTCTGCGGGCAGGCTAGTAGATACTCCGCTTAGATAAACTTCTTGTGTATCCCAGCCCTCAGGTTCTACAAACACCTGGTGGCTCTTCTTGTCTGGGAACTGTACTATCTTACTCTCAATAGAGGGACAGTATCGAGGCCCAATGCCCTCGATGGCACCACCATACAAAGCTGTGCGATGGAGGTTTTCCGAGATGATCTCATGGGTACGAGTTGTGGTGTACGTTAACCAACAGGGCACTTGCTCCTTAGGTTCTAGGTCTTTGGCAAAGGAAAACCCTCGTACCAACGCTTCTCCCGGCATAGGCGTCATCCGATCATACCTAAGAGAGCGGCTATTGGCCCTGGGCGGCGTACCAGTCTTGAAGCGAACCAGCTTAAACCCCAAGTCCTCCAAACTCTTGCTTAACCCATAAGTTGTTTGCTGGGCTTGGGGCCCTGACTCATAATTAATCTCCCCAACATGGATCAAGGAGCGCATGAACGTGCCGTTAGCGATGATAACCCGCTGGGCCTCTACCTCTTCACCGGTACGGAGAGTTACACCTTTTACCCTTCCCCCTCGTACGAGGATGCTCTCTACGCATCCTTCCCGAAGATAAAGCCTTGGTTGTCTCTCCAGCAACTGCCGCATCCGCCACGAATATAGCTTGCGATCAGTTTGAGCCCGCAAAGCCCTTACTGCCGGTCCTTTCTTGGTATTTAGCATACGCACATGCATATAGGCGTAGTCGGTGTTCCGGCCGATCTCTCCACCTAGAGCATCAATCTCTCGAACAAGATGGGCTTTCCCAGGCCCACCAATAGATGGGTTACACGGCATCATAGCTACACTGTCCAACGCCAGAGTAAACACTCCTGTGCGCAGCCCCATGCGGGCAGTAGCTAGTGCAGCCTCACATCCTGCATGGCCCGCGCCCACCACAATCACATCAAATCTATTCACCGCTCCACCCTACCCTATAAGCGTTATCCTAGTTCCATGCTCACACTACGCTTCCCTTGCCCCAGTCCTTAGCCATACCTGTAGAGCTGTAATATCAGTGCTACTAAGACCCGGGATACGAGCCGCCTGTCCTACGGATAAAGGCTGTATCTTCTCTAGAAGCTCAGCGGCCTCCTGCCTTATTCCGCGGATCCCTCCAAAATCAGTGCCTGCCGGGATTTGCAGTGCTTCCAACCTTTCCATTGCTGCCATCTGCTTTCGTTCCCGAGCGAGATAGCCAGCGAACTTCACTTCGATCTCCACCTGTTCTTTTATCTGCCAATCAAGGTCGGCGAGCTCCACACCTACCCTTAACAGATCATCATACGCCACTTCGGGTCTTCGCAAAATCTGTGCAGCACTCACTGCCTTGGCCAGATCTCCGCTGCCAAGCTCAAGCAGAGCTTGGCGCACTGCATCGGTAGGAGTCACCATTACACTTTCCAGGCGGTGAATCTCCTTTTCAATCATGGCCCGCTTAGTCTGGAACATCCCATATTCCCCATCGGATAGAAGCCCCAGATGATATCCAAGCTCGGCCAAACGCATATCAGCATTGTCTTGCCGCAAGCTCACCCGGTATTCAGCTCTGGAGGTCATCATCCGGTAAGGCTCGTCTACACCCTTCGTAACCAGATCGTCAATCAGAACTCCGATGTAAGCTTCTCTTCGACTCAAATGGAAAGGCGGGAGACCTTTTACCCACCGTGCCGCGTTGACCCCAGCCATAATACCCTGAGCTGCAGCCTCCTCATAGCCAGAGGTGCCGTTTATCTGCCCCGCTGTAAATAGCCCTGGTACGATCTTGCTTTCCAATGATGGTTTCATTTGCCAGGGATCAATGAAATCATATTCAACAGCATAAGCCGGGCGCATAATCTTTACGTTCTCCAATCCTGGAATTGTCCGTAAAAGGGCTAGCTGTACGTCTTCAGGCATGCTCGTCGTCAAACCCAATACATAGAGTTCACTAGTTGTATTGCCCTCCGGCTCCAGGAAAATATGGTGATCCGTTTTATCAGGAAAACGCATCACCTTACGATCTATAGATGGGCAGAAGCGTGGACCTTTCGTTGACACTAGGCCAGTCTGAATTGGTGACCGGTGGAGATTCTCCCTCACCACTCTAATAGTATCTTCATTGGTTGCTGTTAACCAACAAGACAGCTGACCTATCTCACGTCTCGGGGCCCAAAACGAAAACTGTAAAGGTACTCTAGCGCCTTTCTGCTCTGTTAGCTTTGCAAAATCGACACTCCGCTTGTCTAGCCTGGGCGGAGTCGCACTTTGAAAACGTCGCAGCACTAGACCAGCTTCTCGCAGGCTGTTGGATAGTTCCGGTGCACTAGGCTCTCCTTGCCTGCCTCCGGGATATCTAATCTCGCCAACAACAATTAGGCCACCCAGAAACGTACCAGTGCAAAGAATAACAGCTTTCGTAGCCATGACCGTGCCCATCTTAGTCTTTACGGCCCGAATTCGCCCATCCTGCCTAATGATCTCTGTTACCACACCCTGTTTTATGTCCAGGCCCGGCTGATTTTCCAAAGTCTGAATCATAATGCTTTGGTAAAGCCGCTTATCAGCTTGAGCCCGCAGGGCATGGACCGAGGGTCCACGGGACAGATTTAACATGCGAATATTCACGTATGCCTGGTCGATAATACGTGCCATCACTCCACCGAGGGCGTCTATCTCCCTCACTAAGTGGCTTTTGGCTGCCGGCCCGCCAATGGCAGGGTTGCAGGAAAGCTGCGCAATGCTATCGATCTGCATAGTAACAAGGGCAGTTTTACATCCTAAACGGGCTGCCGCTAGGGCGGCTTCACAACCTGCATGCCCTCCTCCTACCACTATCACATCGTATTCGTATAAGGCCTCCACCCAAACCCCTACTTCCCTATACAAAAATCGGCGAAAATTCGGTCGATAACCTCATCACTTACTGTGTGACCAGTGACCTCACCCAATCTCTCTGCCGCTCCTCTAACATCTATAGCCACCAAATCCATGGGTAATCCATTTTCTACGGTGTTACGGGCCGCTACTAGACTCTCCTGCGCTTCCCTTAGGGCCTGCTTGTGGCGAACTCGCGTGACGATAACGGATCTATCCGTTAGATCAATTCTACCCTTCGTAACTTCGGAAACAACTGTNTCCTCCAATTCTTCTAGTCCCTGTCCTGTCACCGCNGAAATCCGCACAATGGGCGTTTCTGGCAGCTTGTGCCTGTAAACTTCGTCAGATACGGCACTACCAAGATCCGATTTATTTACCACAAGTACTGCCGGCTTGTCCCGCAACTGTTCAAAGAGATCGATATCTTCTCTGTGCATGGGGGTAGAGCCGTCAACCACGCACAAAACTAAATCGGCCCCTTCCATGAGAGCCTGGGCCCGCTCAACCCCGATCTTTTCAATTACGTCCTCAGTATGGCGAATACCCGCNGTATCTCTAACGACAAAGGGAAATCCACCTATGTTCACGATTTCTTCTATAACGTCCCGNGTAGTACCGGGTATTTCCGTAACTATCGCCCGGTTTTCCCTGACTAGCATGTTCAAAAGACTGGACTTTCCGACATTGGGCCTGCCCACAATGGCAGTATCGACACCTTCCCGCAAAACTCTACCGGTATCAGCTGTCTCAAGCAAGCTCTGTATCTGCTCGTTCACGCTATCACAAATGGCTATTACTGCTTCCGGTTCCATATCGCCTACTTCGTCAGGAAAATCAATCCCTGCTTCAATAGCTGCCAAGAGCCCCACCAGCTCCTGCCGCATACCATCGAAAGCCTCTGANAAGCCACCTTCCAACTGCCTCAAAGCCAGGCGATGACTTCTATCGGTCTTAGCGCGGATCACATCAATTACTGCCTCAGCTTGGCTTAGGTCAATCCGACCATGAAGAAAAGCCCTCTTTGTAAACTCTCCTGGTTCGGCAAGCCGTGCACCGAGCTCCAGGACTCGTTCCAGCGTCTTTTGCAGAGGAACGATCCCCCCATGACAATTGATCTCGACGACGTCTTCCCGTGTATAGCTGTGGGGAGCCCGCATTATACTGACTACAGCTTCATCGATGCGATTGCCCTCCCCATCCAAGATCCATCCATAATTTAGACTCCAGTTCCCGGCACCGGCTAGTCTCTTNTCCTTGGGAGATTGAAATGCTTGATCCACTAAGGCAATAGCCTCGGCCCCACTGACCCGTACTATCCCAATACCACCCTCCCCTAAAGGAGTCGCAACAGCTGCTATGGTATCTTCTATCAAACCCCTTACTAACATCACTCTNACCACTCCTCTAGCCGAACCCTGGTAGCAGGGCATTCCCTTCCTTGCCATAGCGCAAAAGAGGAACGCATCCCTAAAGACACGCTCCTCCGTCTCTGCATGGGTTCCTTCACCTAACTAAAGGACCTAGAGGCTTCCCACTACCGTCCTTCCTCTTCACCGGTTCCGGCGAGGAGCGATNATCACCCTGCGGAAAGGTGCTTCCCCTTCACTATGGGTATGAACACTAGGATCGTCCTGTAGCGTCATATGGATAATTCTGCGCTCCATCGCGTTCATGGGATCGAGCACCGCCCGCCTGCCACTGCGCTTTACCCGATTTGCCAGTCGCGTGGCCAAGTTTTGCAGTGTCTCTTCCCGTCTAGCCCTATAGCCCTCGGCATCCAATATGATCCGAATCCACTCACCATTGCGATTGGTAGCTAAGCTAACTACATACTGGAGGGCATCGAGAGTCTCCCCTCGCCTACCAATTACTAAACCTAGCTCATTACCGGCAATTTGAATCTTAAGTACATCATCTGCATCCCAAGCATAGTTAACACTGCACTCTAACCCCATACGCTGGAGAGTTTCCTGCAAAAATGCCACGGCGCCTTGGGCCCGTTCTTCACGCTTGTCCCGTATAGAGACCCTTACTCTGGCCTGTTTACTTCCGATTATGCCCAGAAAGCCTTTGGTCCCTTCTTCTAGCACCTCTATATCCACATCTTCCCGTGAAACCTGCAACTCCTCGAGTGCCTCGGCTATAGCCTCTTCTACACTTCTCGCCGAGCGCTCAATGCTCTTCATGTTTATGCATTCCCTCCTTTTTGAGGGCTCATTCGTTGAGCAATTATATATTGCTGTGCCATGGAAAATATATTGCTGACAACCCAGTAAATGACCAATCCCGCCGGGAAGTTTATGCTGATATAACCGATGAAAGCCGGCATGATAAACATCATGGTCTTCTGGGAAGCATCTGCACTGGTCATTACCATTTGCAGATATGTCGTTACCGCGGAGAGTACTGGCAGAATATACAGGGGGTCTGGGGCACTGAGACTAGTCAGCCAGAGAAAACCTGTACCAAAATCAAATTCCCTCAATACTGCAAAGAGGGCCCACAAAAAAGGAAGTTGTACAAGCATGGGTAAACATCCGCCCAAGGGGTTGACCTTATGCTTTTGGTACAANTCCATAACCTTGCGCTGATACTCTTCGGGTTTATCCTTGTATCGTTCCTGTAACTCTTGCATCTCNGGCTGTAGAGCCTTCATGGCTTCCATGGACTTGCTCTGACTAAAAGTAAGTGGTGCCAAGATAATCCGTATAGCAAGTGTCAGCAGTATAATGGCTAACCCATAGCTGCCGCTCAGATCATAGAAGAATCGCAACATCCATTCAAGCGCAGTCCTCAATACTCCCAAACAATCCGCCTCCGATCCGCCACCTCAGTTACTTTACCGGGTCATACCCTCCAGCTCCCCAAGGATGGCAGTGCAAGATCCTCTTGCCTAACATCCCGATTCCCCGAACAACGCCATATTTCTCTACAGCTAAACGCCCATACTCGGAGCAAGTTGGGTAGAAACGGCACCTTGCTGGTAGCAGTGGAGAGATGCAGCTCTGGTATAGACGAATCAAACCTACTACGAGAATCTTACCCATCCCGGCTTCCATCACTCTCTTCTCCACCAGAATCTTGCCTTAGACCAGCTCTACTTACTGCGTCCATCACCGCACTGACTATATCCTGGTATGCAGCTTCACGACATTGCAACCTAGCCGACACTACCAAATCATATCCTGATCGAATCTCACTGGCTTTTGTGCGTACCGCTTCCCTTAGTCGCCGCTTCACTCGATTTCTTCTCACAGCATTTCCGAGTTTCTTACTTACCGAAAAACCTATCCGGGTAACTTCCCTATCATTCTCCCGATAATGCAAGACCACTAAGCGGTTCTTGACAGTCTTGCCGTTTTCATACACCCGTCGAAAATCACCAGGGAGTGCCAACCGTTCCACCGGCTTCACCCTAACTTTACTGTAGCATTAGGCAGAAAGAACTCTTCGTCCCTTTCGTCGCCGCCTCTTTAGGACATTGCGACCTCCCCTGGTGCTCATTCGGGCCCGGAATCCATGGTTTTTCTTCCTGCGACGCCGATTCGGCTGATAAGTGCGCTTCATACTTTCGCCACCTCCTACCAACACCCTCTAAATCAGTACTAGATTGCTCAATCAGCCCTTGGTGTACATACCTACACTANTATAATGATAGTACACATCAGGGCATATATCATCACGATTATAGCAAGCTCCCTTTCGCCCTGTCAACCCTGCTGCTTTCCGCCTATCATGCTTCCCAGCGGCTTCCTCCGTTACCTTCCACAGGCATCCTAGAGAATGGATAATTCCCATGAACAGTGCTTTTCAAAACTAGCTGTGGATAACCTTCCTCCCCAGCTAGAACAAATAACCGTTTCACACCGGTATTTGAAAATCCCAGCTACACCAGGTATAGTCTTGGCCGCAACCTGTGGATAACCTGTGGATCTTGAGGATAACTTCTGGGGAGCAGTAGTTAGTTTTCAATCCACAACGATTAGCTGTGGAAAACCTGTTGATACTGTGGATAGTTTCCTGTGTGTCCCCAATTTTTTCTCGATAGATCTATACCATACAGGGATTTTCCCCATACTCGTCGAAGGATCATTCCTGTGGTAAAGTCTGGGGAATGACTGTGACTATCGTACTTTCAGTTGTCAACAGGTTGGTAATACATTTTTCGCATGATGGCTTTTAACTGACCTTTTCTTTTTTCATTTCACCCATCCTTCCTGCTTGTCAAGCTTGTGAAAAGGAGGTACAAATCATGCTAAGATTTTTGAAGGGCCCTAAGGAAGAACCTGATAGCAACTGGTCAACAACCTTTTTACAGGCCTCATTGGCATACCAAGAAACGGACAGTGAGCCACCACAGATTACCTCCATAGAACATGCTTCGCCACAAGCGTTTGTGGAAAACCTGATCACCGCCATCTGTCAAATATTAGAGGAGAAGCAATCGCCCATACCTTCCCAAGTAGTAGCCGAGCTCGTTGGTAATTTGGCCCATGCTGACTTCCGTGATATTGTTATTACCATATCTGATCAGGGCAACCTGTTGACTATAGGAGATCACGGGCCTGGGATCTCCAATAAAGAACAAGCGTTTCTGCTTGGATACTACGGCCAGCCGCCTGAGAAGTACCGAGAACTAGTGCGAGGCGTTGGCGCAGGTCTGCCTCTGGCCCGGCACCTCATGGGATCAGTTGGCGGAGAGCTGATTGTAACAGATAACCTAAATGGTGGCACCGTAGTTATCGCTAGGGTGCCGGCACGCTTATCTGAGCCGCTTTCCCATGAAGCTTCCCGGGAAGGGTTTGTTGCTTTGAAGGCCGATCACTATGCCTTACAAGGCTGGGAAAATGCTCCCATGGAGGAAGGAGAATCCCGGCAGCGAAAAGAATATAGTTATCTGCGAACCATTGACCCGGCCGTCAACCAGAGCCGGAGGGACGAGGCCGAAGTCACTCAGGTGAACATGCAGGGCCCTGCCGTAGCGGAGGCCCTTTCCGATCTACAAACCAAGCTGTCTAGGCGGCAGCGGCGTGTACTTTTCCTTGTCGCAGATCTCGGTGAAGTAGGTCCCTCCACTGCATCCGCTGAACTAGATATGTCCGTTAGCACTGCATTCCGGGATTTGGTTACACTGCAGGAAATGGGTCTAGTCCAATCAGATGAAAATGGTAAGCGAAGCCTTACACCGCTGGGAGCCCGTGTCATTGCTGCGTTGACCGCATAGCAATGCTGTTGCATGGGAGTCCGGTTAGTTTGTCTTTTTGTCAGGAGGGTCCGGCATGCACGACAACCTGGCTTCTATATGGGAGGAAACATTATCCCGTATAGAACCATTGATGCCTCAATCTAGCTTCAGTACGTGGTTGAAAGGAACCCGACCGGTAACACTTAACAAAAATGTTCTTTACGTTCATATAACTAACGAATTTGCTAAGGATTGGGTAGACTCCCGGTATAAAGAACCTATGCAGCAAGCCCTGCAAAAAATGGTGGGGCAGGATTGGCAGTTGGAGTTCATACTTCCCGGCACAGCTATTCCTGAAGAGCCAGAGCAGCCTATCTTGCCGCTAACTGAGCCGAGTCCTAAGGAGTCGGACCTGCCCAATAACATAACTAGGCAAACATCTCACTCCCCTACAGGAACCGATGAAATACTTCCGGGAATTCTCAACCCCAGGTATACTTTCGATAGCTTTGTGGTGGGTAATAGCAACCGGTTTGCCCATGCTGCCTCACTGGCTGTTGCCGAAGCGCCGGCCAGAGCCTATAACCCTTTGTTTGTATACGGGGGCGTAGGGTTAGGGAAAACACACCTGATGCAAGCCATAGGTCACTATGTTTTGGAGCACAACCCTAGATCAAAGGTGGTATACGTCTCTTCGGAAAAATTCACTAACGATCTTATTAATGCCATTGGCAAGAAAGCCATGGCAGAGTTTAGGGATCGCTATCGCAACGTAGACGTCCTGCTGGTAGACGATATTCAATTTGTGGCTGGCAAAGAGAGTACTCAAGAAGAGTTTTTCCATACCTTCAATGCCCTTTACGAGGCCAACAAGCAAATCGTCATGTCTAGTGATCGTCCGCCTAAGGAGATCCCAACTCTAGAGGAACGGCTNCGCTCTCGATTTGAATGGGGATTGACAACTGACATACAGCCGCCCGATCTAGAGACCAGGATTGCCATCTTGCGCAAGAANGCTGCTACGGAAAGCCTGGATGTACCGGAAGAAGTGCTCAGTTACATTGCCAATCGGGTTCATTCCAATATAAGGGAATTGGAAGGAGCACTAAATCGGGTAGTAGCCGTGGCTTCTTTGAGCCGCAGAAGCATTACTGTTGAAGTGGCCGAAGAAGGCCTTAAGGATATTGTTGGTTCTGCCAGGCTAAGACAGATTACCATCGATGCCATCCAAGAGGTAGTAGCTAATCACTATTCAATCACAGTGGCAGACATGCGCAGCAAGAAACGCACCCGGGTAATCACATTTCCCCGGCAGGTTGCAATGTACTTGGCCAGAGAACTGACTGATGCTTCCTTACCCCGCATAGGGGAGGAGTTTGGCGGACGCGATCACACTACTGTTTTGCATGCCTATGATAAGATTCAAAAAGCACTGCAAAAAAATCCCAGTCTGCANAAAGAAGTCAATCAGCTCAGTCAGCAGCTGCGCAATTTGTAGGGGCGCTGCNCGATATGTTTATGTGCTTTTTTTCAAGCCTGTGGAGAAGATCGCAGTATTTCCGTGCTAGATCTAAATAGATCTAGAATAGTAGTCGTAGTAGTAGGGCCTGTGGAAATGTGGAAAGCAAGCTTCCGCCCTGTTCACTAAGGGCGTGAGGATGTGGGTAAGGTGTGGATGACCAGGCAACAGTTTTCCACATATACACATAGAAAACACTACAAGCAAGTGTTACACAGCTTATCCAGACTCCATGCACAACTTTATCAACAGGGGGAATTGGGTGATGCAGTTTACAGGCATGCAGGGAGAGTTGCTGCAGTGTCTTCAAATGGTTGAAAGGGCGGTGGCTACTAGGGACCCGTCCGAAGAGCTAACCGGAGTCTATCTGGAATGGAGTAACGNGAAACTCACTGTGCGGGCCACCGATATGGAGATTGGCATAGAGGCCTATGGGCAAGTGCAGAGCTCGGAATCGGGAAGCGCGGTTCTAGAAGGGAAATTTTTCGTCCCACTAGTTCGCAGACTGCCACCGGGCGAGGTAGTTGTCAAGCTAATCGAGGAACAACAGATGCTGGAGATCAAGGCCGGCACTGGTAGCTTTCGGTTGCAGACCATGGCAGTGGAGGATTTTCCCACTATTGGGTCGGATACCAAAGAGCCTAAAGCTACCTTACCCAGTGGGCTATTGGCTAGAATGATTCGCCAGACAGTATATGCCACGCGGAAAGACCAGGGCCACAGCGCTTTNACCGGTATCTTNATGGAGTGCTCATCGGGGGAGCTAAGANTGGTAGCTACCGATAGTAGCCGCCTATGCTTTAATAGGCAATCTCTTGCTGGGGGAGAGGATTTTAAGATAATAGTCCCATCCCGGACGTGCACGGAGTTGTTGCGGATTTTGCCAACCGATACTGAATCAACGGTGGAGATTTCCCTTGTAGGAAATCAAGTTCTTTTTAGTTTAGATAACGTAATACTCATCTCGAGACTGTTGGAGGGCCAATACCCAGATTATACTCGGGTTATACCAAGTAGTACGGAGGCAGAAATTGTGGCCCCCTGCTCGGATCTTGCGGCAGCCTTGGAAAGGGCCAACTTAATGGGCAAGAAGGGACCGGCCATTGTAACTTTTGACTTAGAAGAAGGTGTGCTTCGACTTCAGTCCCGGGATGTAGAACTAGGAGAGTCAGAGGAGACTTTAGTTGTTGAACAGCAAGGTCCCAAGGTAAGAAGTTCATTTCAAGCCCGTTTCATTCTGGAGATGCTTAAGACGGTGACCAGTGAGAAAATTAGTTTTGGTCTTAGCAACGGTCTTAACCCAGGTATTATTAGGCCCGCTGATAGCCAAGACTATCTTTACGTAATCATGCCAGTGCGGACTGTTTGACAGATTGAGGGTGCTATATGAAAATGGAAGAGTGTATTGTCATCAGCACTGAGACAATTAAACTTGAGCAGTTGCTGAAACTGGCTAAAGTTACCGATACTGGCGGCCAGGCCAAGACGATGATTCAGGCTGGTTCAGTGTTGGTGAATGGAGTTGAGGAACGGCGCCGGGGCAAGCAGCTACGGACCGGAGACATAGTGGAAATACCGGGTAGGGGGCGGCTCCGGGTTGTTCAGGGCTGAAGTTGGGAGTGCAGGATGTGCATGTACAAGCCTTGGAGTTGAGCCACTACCGGAACTATCGGCATTTGGCCATAGAGCTTGATCCTTATCTTAATGTATTTGTTGGAGATAACGCACAAGGGAAGACCAATCTAGTTGAATCTGTGTACCTTCTAGCCACAGGTCGTTCACATCGAACCTATCGAGATGCTGAAGTAATTCGATGGGGTGAAGAAGAGGCACAGATCAGAGCCCAGGTGCAGACGGCTTTGGGTAGCTTCTCTATGCGTGTGATCCTGTCGCGCAATCAGCGCAAGCGATTTTGGGTAGGAGGGGAAGAGCTTCGTCGACAATCGGACCTGCTCGGATTCTTAAATGTCACCATGTTTTCTCCTGACGATTTGCAGCTGGTTAAGGGAAGCCCTAGCCAGAGGCGTCAGTTTATTGATCTAAATTTGGCCCAGGTCAGTAAGGTTTACCGCCATGATCTAGTTAGTTACTCCAAAGTACTTGAGCAGCGTAATAATCTACTCAAGCAAATGGCAGAACGCAAAGCTCGAGCTGACCTTTTGAATCTGTGGGATGAGCAGCTCATCCACTTCGGTAGTCAGATCATGCACCGCCGTGCTGCAGCTATCCAACGGATAGCAGAACATGCTGCTGCTAGCCACATGCGAATTAGCGGTGGGGAAGAAAAACTAACAGTCCACTATCAACCGTTCTATCTAGGCAGTGGTAGTAATGTGCTGTCAGATTCATCTTCTCTGGAAAAGATAAGGGACCAGTTTACCAAAGCTTTGGAGCGTTCACGATCACACGAGCTAAGAAGAGGAACGACTCTAGTCGGTCCCCAAAGAGACGACATCCTTTTTCAGATAGATGGTAAGGATGCCAGGCAGTTTGCTTCCCAAGGCCAGCAGCGGACAGTGGTACTGGCCACGAAGCTTGCTGAGTTGGAATTCATGGGCGAAGAAGTGGGTGAATACCCTACCTTATTACTGGATGACGTTCTTTCAGAGCTAGATGGTTTCCGTCGCACAGCTTTTCTCGAGACTATCGGTGGTAAAGTACAAACACTTTTGACTACGACTGATATTGAAGACTGCCAGCTTGATCACGTCCCTTGTCGACGGGAATATACCATTGTGGAAGGCCAATTGTCTTTGGAAGGGTGATTTGCTTGTTTGTACATCTCGGAAAGAATGCTGTGGTCCAGTCAGACAGAGTAGTGGCTATTATCGATTGGAATACCCTGCAAAAATCAGACATAAACCGTACGTACCTGGATAAGGCGCAACGAGACGAGCGCTTAAGGGATGTATCAGAGGGGCGCCCCCATTCTGTAGTGATCACATTTGACGATGTTTATCTATCAACTATTTCCAGTACCACCCTACGAAAACGGGCGGAAAACCCGCACTATCTAGCCTGGGAGTAGAGATGACTGAGCGCTTGTTTACTAGGCCAGGCCAAACGGAACGGGGGGATTAACTATGGATATGAGGTCTCAATCTTACGAGGCCGAGCAGATTCAAGTGCTTGAAGGATTGGAAGCAGTTCGGCGTCGGCCGAGCATGTATATTGGAAGTACAGATAGCAAAGGCTTGCACCAGCTTTTCAATGAAGTGGTGGACAACAGCATAGACGAGGCTATGCAAGGCCGTTGTGATACGATTCTGGTCACAATCCATAAAGACGGTAGCATGACTGTCACAGATAATGGAGGAGGAATCCCGGTGGGAGTTCATCCCAAGACCGGGAAGTCGGCAGTTGAGACCGTTCTTACCCGCCTCCACGCTGGAGGCAAGTTCGGCGGAGAGGGTAGTGGATATAAAGTATCCGGTGGACTCCATGGAGTGGGGGTTGCCTGCGTAAACGCCTTATCGGAATGGCTGGTAGTCGAGGTAAAACGTAATGGCAAGCTTCATCGACAGGAGTACCGGCGGGGAAAACCAATTCGTGATCTCGAGGTGATTGGAGAGGTATCGGATACCGGGACGGCCATTAACTTCAAACCCGATCCCGACATCTTCGAGACTACCGATTTTAACTCCGATACCATTGCCTACCGTTTGCGGGAAATGGCCTTTTTGAACAAAGGCATTAAGCTGGATTTTTACGATGAACGATCGGAACGATCCCATAGTTACCAGTACGAGGGTGGGATTGTATCCTTTGTGGAGCACCTAAACAGAAACAAGGGAGTCCTCCATAAAGATGTAGTCTATCTGGAAGGGGAAGCAGATGATTGCTACGTAGAAGTGGCTATCCAGTATACTGATGGATATGTGGAGAATATCTATACCTTCGCTAACAACATCAATACCCAAGAGGGAGGCACTCATTTAAGCGGCTTCCGGGCAGCTTTGACAAGAACGTTTAATGACTATGCACGCCGGAACAAGATCCTAAGAGACAATGAGGAAAACCTCAGTGGAGAGGATGTCCGGGAAGGCTGTACGGCAGTCATCAGCGTCAAGATCCCGGAGCCCCAGTTCGAAGGGCAGACAAAGACAAAGCTTGGCAATAGCGATGTGCGGGGCATGGTGGAGTCTATTGTCAGTGAAAGCCTTGGCACATACCTTGAAGAACACCCGTCAGATGCCAAGCGGATAATCGAGAAAGCCATCGCTGCCGCCCGCGCTCGAGAGGCAGCACGGAAGGCAAGGGAGTTGACTCGCAGGAAGAGCGCTCTGGAGGTATCATCTCTCCCGGGTAAACTAGCCGATTGCTCTTGGACCGATGCGTCACTGTGTGAGCTTTTCTTGGTAGAGGGCGACTCTGCTGGCGGCTCCGCTAAACAGGGTAGGGATCGGAGATTCCAGGCGATCATGCCGTTACGGGGCAAGATTCTCAATGTGGAGAAGGCTCGATTGGACAGAATGCTAGCCAACAATGAAATCCGGGCTATGATTACAGCTTTCGGTACTGGAATTGGTGAGGAATTCGATATTGAAAAAACTCGGTATGGTAAGGTTATTATCATGACCGATGCTGATGTGGATGGAGCCCATATTCGCACCCTGCTACTCACGTTCTTCTTCCGGTATATGCGGCCCTTGATTGAGCAGGGCTATGTATATGTGGCCTTGCCGCCACTATACGGAGTAAAGAAAGGTCAGACCTATCATTATGCCTATGATGAAGAGGAGCTAGAAGAACTATTAGGAAGGATAGGTCGACAGGGGGTCACCCTGCAAAGATATAAGGGTTTAGGAGAGATGAATCCCGAACAATTGTGGGAGACCACCATGAATCCAGAGACTAGAACCATCCTTCAGCTTCGACTGGAGGATGCAATAGAAGCTGACGAAGTGTTTTCCACTTTGATGGGCGAAAAAGTGGAGCCCAGGCGGGAATTTATTGAAGCACATGCCAAGGAAGTTGAATATCTGGATCTGTAAAGGGGCCCAGTTGAAAGAGGTGAACGACTATGGATTTTCGTGGTCAACGTGTGATTNGAGTTGGTATAGAGGAGCAAATGCGAACTTCGTATCTCCGCTATGCCATGTCAGTTATTGTAGATCGGGCCCTACCTGATGTACGAGATGGTCTTAAGCCGGTCCAACGTCGGATTCTCTATAGCATGAGTGAACTAGGGATGCGTTCCGATCGGCCCCATCGCAAATCAGCTCGTATCGTGGGAGAAGTCATAGGTAAGTACCATCCCCATGGTGAATCTGCCATTTATGATGCAATGGTGAGGATGGCTCAGGATTTTTCCTATAGATATATGCTGGTAGATGGCCATGGAAACTTCGGTTCTGTCGATGGAGATCCCGCCGCGGCCATGCGGTATACTGAGGCAAGGCTATCTAGGTTGGCCGAGGAGATGTTGCGGGACCTCGATAAGGATACGGTAGATTTTATTCCCAACTTTGATGAAACTTTAGAGCAACCTGAAGTGCTTCCGTCTCGGTTTCCCAATCTACTGGTTAACGGAGCCTCGGGAATCGCTGTGGGAATGGCTACCAATATTCCGCCGCATAACCTAGGAGAGGTTATTGATGGTCTTGTGATGCTGATCGATAACCCGGATGTGCCCATCAAGGCTTTGCAGCGAGCCATCAAGGGCCCTGATTTCCCTACTGGCGGTATCATCTTTGGTCGCGACGCTATAGATGACGCCTATGCTACTGGGCGAGGGCGTATACGAATGCGAGCTCGAGTTCAACTCGAACAGCTTTCGAATGGCAAGACGAGGATAGTAGTAACAGAGCTTCCGTACATGGTCAACAAGGCAAACCTTATAGAGAAAATCGCAGGTTTGGTGAGGGATAAGAGGATTGACGGCATCACTGACCTAAGAGATGAATCCGACCGTACGGGGCTTCGGGTTACAATGGAGGTACGGCGAGATACCAACCCTCATGTGGTTCTGAACCAATTGTACAAGCATACGCAGCTCCAGGACACCTTCGGGGTCATTATGCTGGCTCTGGTCGATGGCGAGCCTAAGGTCCTGAATCTTAAAGAAGTCCTGCAACACTATCTTGATCACCAACGGGAGGTTGTCACCCGGCGAACTCGCTTCGAACTGCGCAGGGCAGAAGAGCGGGCCCATATCCTAGAAGGTTACCGGATTGCCCTTGATAACATTGATGAAATCATCCGGCTAATTCGTGGGTCAGCCAGCGATAGGGAAGCTAGAGAAGGGCTGATGAGCCGTTTTGGTCTCACAGAGAAGCAAGCAGTAGCCATTTTGGACATGCAGTTGCGGCGGCTAACTGGATTGGAAAGAGACAAGATCGAAAGCGAATATGCCGATTTGGTAGCTAAGATCGCCCGATACAAAGAGATCTTAGGTGATGTTCGGGAAGTATATGCCATCGTAAGAGAAGAGCTACTGGAAATCAGGGAAAAATACGCCGATCCGCGGCGGACGGAGATTACCGGCCACTCTGGTGATATCAAGATTGAAGACCTGATAGCCAACGAAGATATAGTGGTGACCCTAACTCACCATGGCTATATAAAGCGTATTCCGGTTGATACCTATAGAAGCCAGCGCCGAGGTGGGCGGGGAATCACCGCACTGACCATGAAGGAAGAAGACTTTGTGGAGCATCTATTTATTACCTCAACTCATTCCCATATTGTCTTCTTTACCAATAAGGGGAAAATGTATAGGCTCAAGGGCTACGAAATCCCCGAAGCCGGTAGGCAGGCGCGGGGCGTAGCTATTATTAACCTCATCCAAATTGAGCCAGGGGAAAAGGTACAGGCCGTAATTGCCATTGATGAGTATGGTGACAGCGAGTATCTCTTGATGGGGACGAAGATGGGACGGGTGAAAAAGACTGCCCTACGAGAGTTTGATAGTCCCAGGGTAGGCCTAATCGGGATAGTGCTGGAGGGTGGAGATGAACTGATCGGTGTGCGGCTCACCGATGGCGATGAAGAGATTCTCTTGGTCACCAGAGAGGGAATGTCCATTCGATTCAGTGAGACAGAGGTTCGGCCCATGGGTAGAGCTACCATGGGGGTTAAGGGCATTAACCTGGATGAAGGTGACGAAGTCGTCAGTATGAACGTTGTTGAGCCAGGTGCCAAGGTCTTGGTTGTCACCGAAAAGGGCTATGGCAAGCGTACCGATATCTCTGAATATAGATCCCAAGGTCGGGCCGGTAAAGGTATTAAGACGATTAACCAAACGGACAGAATTGGAACAATAGTCGGTGCTAAGGTTGTAAGAGAAGAAGACGAGTTAATGATCATCAACTCATCAGGGCTGATGATTCGACAGCCTGTATCGGATATATCAGTGTTTGGCCGCAATACCCAGGGTGTAAAGCTGATGCGTGTTGAGGAAGATGACAAGGTTGTGGCCATTGCGTTAGTGGCCGGACGCCAGGATGAGTAAGGTGGACAAAGGCTGGCCCTAGAGCCAGCCTTTGTGGAAGGGGAGTAGGGATTGTCGAAAACTCATCCCAAGAAGTAGTATTACCAAAGGTAGCCTTTCTTGTCTAGTATGTTCTGGAAGTCTTGGCTCTGCTTTGACAAACATCCGTGGAAAATGGCTATTGATTCCGCAGGAGGACTGTGGTAGAATAAGTGATGTCGCTGGAGCCCTTGGCTTCCGACTTAGCTTGAACCTTGAAAACTGAACAGCGTAAATGAAAGCTTGTGCAGCCAAGTTTGAATTTAGCCAGAATCTAATCCCGCTAGGGATTGGTATAAATCTTTAAC
>JGI24708J26588_10000825_pt1 | contig 25205 bp, 22 predicted proteins | sample BioPla1DNA2_FD_26588 | JGI IMG/M metagenome (IMG submission 26588) | reverse complement strand
TATGAGCAAATGAGTAATCTGAGTATATGAGTAATTGAGTAGTTCGATAAAAATAAGCTGAGCTATTAAATCCATTGGGATTTTCGGGCTTGTAAATATGAAGGAGAGGAGGTAGGAGTAGTGTCGTCTGAAAATATCTTTTTTGCTGTTATTTGTTGGGTGACTTCGCTTATTTTTGGGGCAATCGCTTTTTGTGCCTTCAAACGGAAAGATCCTATGCATTTTTGGTCAGGAACTACGGTAAGCCCTGAAGAAATCGAAGATATTCCAGCATACAACCGTGCTAACGGTTTGATGTGGACAGTATATTCCCTTTGTATACTTGTGGCTGGTATCCTGTCCCTGTATAGTATGAAAATAGGTACTATTTTATTAGTAACTGTATGTCTACCAGGAAGTGTATTCTTAGTCCTTGCTTATAAGCTGATTTATAAAAAGTATAAAAGGACATCAGATACTACTAAGAAAAGGGATCTTTCAAGACCAAAGACACCCAAAGGGCTTGTTATTGCTAGCATTATAATTACGGTAATAATTTTTATAGCCATGGGTTTCTTATTCTATTATGGTGAAAAAGATCCTGAAGTAAGTGTGTATGATGATCGTATAGAAATCAAAGCCATGTATGAATTAAACATTGACTTTTCTGAGATTGCTGATATATCTCTTATTGATAAAAGTGTGAGCGATATTGGTATTGGTAGAAGAACCAATGGTTATGGTGGGATTGGTGGTGCCCTAAAGGGATATTTTAAGTCTGATACNCTGGGNGAAAGCATAGTCTTTGTTCAATCGAAAGCCTCACCTACCATAAAGATTGAACGCATCCATCCGAGAGACCTATATATTAATTTCCGAGATAGTGATAGTACCAAGAATTTATATAATGAATTGATAGCCAAATACCACTAATTACTGGTGACTGGTGGCTCTAGTAACAATAAAAGGGTAGAACATATGACCAACACTTTATGCGTTTGGTCGTATCGGTCTACCCTTTTATTTTACTGTAAACCCTGATTTTTTCTTATAAAGATGATTGAATATCTGAATGAAAAATATTTGTCAAAAGCACTTTATTCTTTTAACGACATATTATAACTGTAAGACATGGAATTTTATTTATGGCGGTATTGGAGGATTTATAATATGGAATTTACAGTAAAAGAAATTATCAATTTAATTATGAAACGAATGGTCTGGATTATAATCAGTCTCTTTGCTGGATTATTAGCATTGTATATATATAGCAAGTTTTTAATAAATCCTTCCTATACAGCTTCTGTGCAGCTATATGTAATACCCAATGATTCGGAATCCAGTGTCAATCTGAATGAATTGAATTATGCGCAGAAAGTTGTAATAACCTATATTAATTTCTTAAATACCAATGTTTTCTATGAAAAAATACAAGAAGATACCAAGCTAGATTATTCCATTGGTCAATTAAAGAATATGACATCAGTAAAAAGTGTTAATAATACAGAAATATTTCAGATTAGTGTTACTACTTATAGTGCAGAAGATTCTTATGCCTTGGCTGAAAGTATGCAAAGAATTGCTCCCGAATTAATAAGAACAATCAAGCCATCGGCTAAAATAAGTGTGGTTGATCCAGTAAAATTTCCTAAGAGACCTTCTGGACCCAATATAATAAAAAACAGTCTCATCGGAGGTATGTTAGGGCTTGCAATTTCTTTGATTATAATATTTTTAATTGAAATTCTTGATGTCAATATAAAAGGTAAGGAAGATTTAAATTCTAACTACCAATTACCAGTACTTGGTGAAATACCTTCTATAAATCCCTCAAAAGAAGGGATTTATAGAAGAATTCCATTCTTACGAAAGAAAAAGAAAGCTTTCAATAGTAAAAATACCTTTAATGATAGGTTGAAATTCATATATAGTGAATCCTTCAAATCTCTTAGAACTAATTTACGTTTTGTATTAATAAAAGAGGGATGTAAAAAAATCATCATAAGCAGTCCTTTACCCAGTGAAGGTAAAAGTACGACAAGTATTAATCTGGGAATCACATTATCTCAAACGGCCTCTAGGGTTCTTATTATCGATTGTGATTTAAGAAAGGGTAAGCTTCATAATTGCTTTAATATAAAGTATAAACCAGGACTAACGGATGCCTTATCAGGAATGTCAGAATTAAAGGATGTAGTAAAAAATACTTCTTACGAAAATTTAGATATTATCCCTTTAGGCTCCATATCTCCAAACCCTTCAGAACTATTAGCAAGTAGTCAGATGGAGAAGCTAATGCTTATCCTTGAAAAAGAATACAGTTATATTATATTTGATACGCCACCGGTTAATGTTTTATCAGACTCTCTTAGCTTGGTAAAATACTCCGATGGTATACTTATGGTAGTTAGGGATGGAATCACTTCTCATCCGAATTTAAAAAATGCATTGGATAAATTTGAACTAACCCAAGGGAATATACTTGGATTTGTTCTTAACGACATCTCAATCAATCAAGGGAAGAAATTAAATTATTATTATTCTCATTATGGTGTAAATCATGATTGATATTCATACTCATATATTACCTTATATGGATGATGGTGCAAAAAATGTAGAAGAAGCTCTTAGAATGATTGAGTGTTTAGAAGAACAAGGGGTTCAAACAGCAGTTTGTACTCCACATTTTGATCCTACTAAGGGTTCCATAGAAGAGTTTATGGTTCAAAGAGAAAAAGCATCCCTTGCCCTGAAAACTTTCAGGTTACCTTTAATTCTTGGAAGCGAGACCCTATATGACGACTTGCTTTTTCAATATTCTTCTCTAGACCATATTTGTATTCATAATACAAAATATCTTTTACTGGAATTGCCTTATCAAGATCAATGGAGTGATTATGATTTCGAAGGTATTGAAAGATTAATCAATTTATATCACATTATACCAATTATTGCTCATATCGAAAGGTATCATTTCCTTTGGAAAAATAAAAAACATATCAAGCGATTCATGAACTTAGGCTGTGTCATGCAAATAAATGCTAAGACCATTATTGATAAAAAGAAGAGAAAAACGGCACTTCATTATATTGAAAAAGGATTCATCGATGTCATAGGAAGTGATAGTCACAACATGTCCAAAAGGCCTCCAAATCTAAAGTATGCCTTTGTTATTATAGAAAAGGAGATCGGAAAAAGCTATTGTGACCGATTACAAGAAAATGCAAATTTGATTATTAGGGGGATAAGGATAAGAAATGATGTAAGTAGGTTTATGTTAAGGGGCAGTGAATTTTAAAATGAAATTTAATCGATTAAAACCAAAAATTTTATTTACCATAGATGCTATTATTGTTTTTGTTACATGTTATATAATTTATTACTTGATACCCAGATGTGAAATTCAACAAAGTGAATTCGATTTTCACGTATTCCTAAGTCATATATTTGTGATTATATTTAGTACAGCACTCAGTCAATTTATAATGAAAAGTTACAAAAACATATGGAAATATGCTGAGTATCTTGAATATATAAAATTTATGCTTGGGGTAATATTGGGATTTTTAATATATTTTCTGACCAATTACTTTTTATTTTCAAAGAAAACATCCGCCATATTTTCCATAGCCTCATGTTCCGTTTCTATTTTACTAATGTTATTGGTACGATTTTTATATAAAAAATATCGTACAAAACTTTTTAATATGACAAGAAATAAATTGCCCATAGCTATTATTGGTGCCGGTGGCGCAGGAGTACTTTTATTTAATGAAATCCTTTATAACAAAAGCACCAATTATTCTGTTCGCTGTTTTATCGATGACGATCCGGATAAGATTGGAAAAAAGATACGGAATATAATGGTGTATGGGCCCATAGACTGTTTTAATGATATCATAAAAGAAATTTCTGTCAGTGAAGTAATCGTAGCCATACCTTCTCTTACGGAGCAAAGAAAAAAGGAGATATTAGAGATTGTTACTAAGGCGGATGTCAAAGTTAAAATTCTCCAAGATTTAATATCCATCCTACAAAATGGTTCTAACCTATTATCCTCTGTGCGGGATTTCAAGATAGAAGAACTCATAGGAAGGCAGTCTGCCTCATTTGATGAGTCAGAGATCAAGTCCTATTTAAATCAAAAGACCATTATGGTAACCGGTGGAGGGGGATCCATTGGCTCTGAATTATGTCGTCAAATTGCCAAGTCAAATCCGAAACGTTTAATTATCATTGATAATTATGAGAATAATGCCTATGATATCCAACAAGAATTATGTGCAAAGTATAAAGATTCCTTAAATTTATCCGTTGAAATTGCCTCGGTACAGGATAAAGAAAAAATAGATATCTTATTTGAAAAATACAGACCTGAAATCATATTTCACGCAGCAGCCCATAAACATGTTCCTTTTATGGAGGATTGTACCGATGAAGCAATAAAAAATAATATCTTTGGAACCTATCATACGGTTCATGCAGCCCACCGTTATCATGCTAAGAAATTTGTGCTTATATCCACGGATAAGGCGGTAAACCCAACCAGTATGATGGGGGCTAGTAAAAGAGTAAGTGAAATGATTGTTCAAAGTATGAAAGAAGTAAGTGCCACAAGTTATGTTACAGTACGCTTTGGAAATGTATTAGGTTCCAACGGTTCTGTAATACCATTATTTAAACGTCAAATTCAACAAGGTGGTCCAGTCACCATTACCGATAAAAGAGCTTACCGATATTTTATGACCATATCTGAGGCAGCCCAATTGGTATTAAGGGCTTGCACTATGAATTCCCATTCAGAAACCTATGTGCTAGATATGGGGCAACCAATCAATATCTTAACTTTAGCTGAGAATTTAATTCGTTTAATGGGATATATCCCCTATACAGAAATTCCAATTGTAGAAATTGGCATGCGGCCAGGAGAAAAATTATACGAAGAACTGTTAATGCATAACGATGATTTATCGGAAACAGAGAATGCTAAGATTTTTATAGAAAAACATCATACAATTTCACAGGAAGAAATTGAAACCATATTAGAGAAGTTAAGAAAAGCACTGGAAACCAAAGATATGGAGAAGATTAAAGAGGCTTTAATGGAAGCCGTTCCTACCTTTCAAAAGAATAGCTAAATTATTTATATAAGCCGATTCTGCGAGCTTGAAAATGTCCTCTGTTGGCACGAAATAGAACTCCTTTCATATATTAATTCTATGACGATATGAGAGGGGTTCTTTATTTTTATGGAATATAAGGAGTTTAAGAGATGTCTGGATATTCTATGTTCTAGCCTTGGACTAATCCTTCTGCTACCGATTTTTCTTATCCTTTCAGTACTAATAAAGTTAGAATCCAAAGGCCCTATCATCTATAAGCAGTTACGCTTGGGATTGCATGGGAAAGAATTTACCATGTACAAATTTCGAACCATGTATTTAGGTGCAGAAAAAGAAGGAGTCTATGAATTAAAAGGGGATAAAAGAGTAACCAAAGTAGGCAGAATACTGCGATCAACCAGCTTGGATGAACTACCTCAATTATTTAATATCCTAAAAGGGGATATGTCTTTTATTGGTCCTAGGCCACCCCTTACTTATCATCCATGGAAATTTCATCAATATACAGTACCACAGAAAAAAAGATTTATGGTAGCCCCAGGAATAACTGGTTTAGCGCAAATCCATGGTAGAAAAGACTTAGATTGGGACAGGCGAATCCAATATGATATGGAGTATGTAGAGAGACTAAGTTTCCTTCTAGATTTAAAAATTTTAATTCGAACCATCTTTCATGTCCTTTCTATGAAGGACAATGTAAATGTCAGCGAAACCGTAAATGAGAAAAGAGATTACCCATTTATCAAACTTATGTATGCAACCAATGATAGGAATATAGCCAAGATTGCTGAGGATAATGGAGTTGATTGGATATGGATTGATCTAGAGATCATAGGAAAAGAAGAACGACAAGGGCATCTAGATACTCGAATATCCCATCATAATATAGAAGATATAAAGAAAATTAGAGAAGTGATTAAGAAAGCAAAGATTATTGTACGAGTCAACCCCATACATGATGGTTCAAAAGAAGAGATTAACAGAGCAATCGAAGATGGGGCTGATATTATTATGCTTCCATTCTTTAAAAGTAAAAAAGAAGTGGAGCAATTGATTCAATATACCAAGGGAAGGGTAAAAACATGCTTGCTTTTTGAAACCCCTGAGGCAGTAAAAAATATAGATAAAATCTTAAGTGTACCCGGAATTGATTATGCTCATGTAGGAATCAATGACCTCCATATTGGCTATCAACGACCCTTTATGTTTTCTTTGGTAGTGGATGGTACTGTTGAAGCAATCTGTAAGAAATTTAGGGAGAAAGGAATTCCTTATGGTTTTGGCGGTATTGCAAGAATAGGACATGGTTTGATACCAGCGGAATATTTAATCGGTGAAATTTATCGCCTTGGGTCTAGTATGGCCATTTTATCTAGAAGTTTTTGTAAGGTCAGTAGAGAAGATGATTATGAAACCATAGAAAAGATTTTCAATGAAGGAATTCGAGAGATCCGAAGCTTTGAAGAGAAAATTCGAAAAAAGGATTATCGATATTTTCTTAGAAATCAAAGAATTTTAAAAAGGAAAGTGGCTGAAATCGAAGAGAATATGAAAAAAGGTAGGGAAGTCATATGAAGCTATTATTGACCGGTGCTTTTTCATATACAGCGGAGCAAATCAAAGAATTGGGAACGATCGTAGGAGAAGTTGTCTATATGAAAGATGAGAGAGAGGAAATTACCTTTGATGTATCAGATATTGATATTGTGGTCTGTAATAATTTGTTTTTATATCATCCCATAGAGCAATTCAAACAAGTAAAATTGATTCAACTAACCAGTGCAGGTTTTGACAGAGTACCCATGGACTATATAAAATCAAAAAAGATTCCAGTGGAAAATGCCAAAGGGGTATATAGTATTCCTATGGCAGAATGGGTAATCTTAATGATTCTGCAATTCTATAAAAAAAGTAAAAACTTTCATTGGAATCAATGGAATCATCAATGGGTTAAGCAAAGAGACCTCCTAGAATTAAGTGGTAAGACAGCAATTATCGTTGGATTTGGCAGTGTAGGTAGAGAAGTTGCAAAAAGATTACGACCCTTTGATTTAACCATAATCGGAATCGACTTGACTCTAATGGAAAGTGATCTAGCCGATGAATTCTATACTTTTGACCAAGTGGATCAAGTCTTAGATCGAGCGGATATTTTAATCTTAGCACTACCCTTAACCCCAGAGACTTATCGCTTTATAAATAGGGAGAGACTTTCCAAACTGAAACGTACTTGTATCCTAATCAATGTATCAAGAGGGGCCATTATTGATGAAAAAGCTTTAATCGTAGCTTTATACAAGAAACAACTTTATGGAGTTGCCCTAGATGTTTTTGAAGAAGAACCCTTAAATAGGGAGAGCCCCTTATGGGAATTTGAAAATGTAATTATTACCCCACATAATTCTTATGTTTCTGAGCAGGTTGGCAATCGGCTCTATACCCTTATGAAGAATAATATCAGTAATTTTGTCCAGCACTATCATACACTTAAGACGCAAGAAATAAAAAAGTATCGCTACTGCATTGTTACCACTATGTCAAGTTCTATTGATTATTGGATTAAACCCTTTTTGCCCTTATATCATAAATATGGCTTTGAGATAACCGTACTTTGCAATATGACCCCTGAATATAGAAAGGAACTGAAAAAGAAATACCCCTATATCAAGGCGATTTCTATCCCAATGCCCAGGGGAGTTGATTTTGCAAAGTCCATAAAAGCAATCCAACTCATATACAAAGTACTGAAGAAGGGAGAGTATCATATGGTTCAATACTCGACTCCCAATGCCAGTTTATATACCGCTATTGCTGCTTATTTTGCAAGAATACCAATCCGCTTATATTGCCAGTGGGGTATGGTTTTTGTAACCATGAAAGGTTTTAAGCGATTTGCTTTTCAAATGATGGAGAGACTGGTATGTCTCTTGTCCACTCAGGTTCAACCAGATAGTCATGGAAATCTTATATATTGTAGAAAAAGAAGGTTTTATTCCAAAAAGAAAAGTACTGTGATATGGAATGGCAGTGCTAAGGGTGTAGATTTCGATAAATTTAATATTCATATGAAAGAAATTTATCGTAGGGAAATCCGTAAAAAGTATGAGATCGACAAAGATAGCATTGTCTTAGGTTTTGTAGGGCGTCTAGGAAAGGAAAAAGGATGCCAGGAACTTTTTGAAGGATTTAAAATATTAGAGAAAAAATACCCCAATTTAAAACTTCTTTTTGTAGGGCCGCTGGAAAAAGAAGAGACCATTGATCCAGCATTATTAAAATGGTTTTATGCCAACAAACGAATTATCAAAACAGATCGAGTTCCCGATGTAGAAAAATATATGGCAGCTATGGATATCTTTATTCTTCCTAGTTATAGAGAAGGCTTTGGTATGTCCGTAGCAGAAGCTGGGGCTATGGGAGTGCCTGTGATCGTAACCGATATCCCAGGACCCATCAATGCAATGCTTCCAGGTGTTACTGGAATAACCATACCTGTAAAAGATATGGATGCCCTAGTAGATGCAGTGGAAGAGCTAGTCAATGATGAAGAAAAAAGAATTCGATTTGCTAAGGCAGGTTATGAATTTGTAAAAAGTCATTTTGATTCCAAGATATTTGCCAAAAAATTATTGCTAAATAGAATGAAATTGGTGAAAGGCTGTAAGAAAATATGAAGGTATTAATCACTGGTAAAGGTAGTTATATTGGAGGAAATTTAAAAGCATGGTTAGAAAAGACTGGCGAATTCCTTGTGGATGAATTGGATATGGAAAGTCCAGATTGGATTCATTATGATTTTACTCCCTATGATACTGTCATCCATGTGGCAGCAATTGTACATAAGAAAAATAAAATTCCTTGGTCTATTTATTATAAAGTCAATACGATCCTCCCTTACAAAGTGGCAAGAAAAGCAAGGGAAAGTCAAGTAAAACAGTTTGTATTTTTCTCCACCATGGCTGTCTACGGTCAAGGAAAGGAATTGCCCAAGGGAAATATCATTGATGAAAATACCCCACTAAGGCCGAAAAAGGCCTATGGAAGAAGTAAGCATATGGCAGAAGGAAAGCTTCAGAAATTAAATACAGAAAAGTTCAAAGTTTCCATTGTAAGACCACCCAATGTATATGGAAATGCTTGCTCGGGTAATTATATCAATTCTTTTATAAAATTAGTAAAGTTAACACCAGTGCTTCCCGTAATTTATACCGATTGCAAGCAGGGATTTATATATATTGATAATCTATGTCAATTTATCCAGCAATTAATTCAGGATCAAAAGGCAGGAATTTTTCATCCACAAGATGGAGAGGGCATCTCTAGCTTTGACTTGCTTTCAGAGATAGCCCGTATCCTCCATAAAAAAGTATGGTATTCCTATATATTGGGTAAAATCATAAGTTACTTTTATAAAGTTCCCATGGTAGTTAAGATTTTCGGAGGGGTTTCTTATAGCACTAGTTTATCACAGAAACCATATAATAATTATTCAAGGGTAGATTTTAAAAAAGCCTTAAGGGTAATCATTAGAACTCCAAGGAATAGTAATGATTAATAAGACAGGAAATGGATGGAGATAGGTGTATGAGAGTATTGGTAGTATCTTGTAGTCCATGGAGAAATGATAATAATATTGGGAATACCTATACGAATATATTCAAAGGAATCGAGAATATCGAAGTTGCTCATATTTGTTGTGGAGGAGGGACTCCCGATACTGATTTTGTCAAATGTCATCTGCATATCAGTGAAGGAGATATTCTTAGGAATTTAATTTATCCTCAATATAAATGTTGCCGTACAATCTCTAGGAATAAAAAGGAGATAAAAACTTCTGGAAAAAGAAGCAAACTATATGATTTTATGCGAACCCATCGATTGCAACTATTCTTTTTATTTAGAGATTTCATTTGGATCTTTAAGAATTGGATTTGTGATGATTTAAAAAAATTTGTAGATGATTTTAAACCAGATCTTATTTTTGCGCAATTTTTGGATCGAAGTTATTTAAATGAGATGCTTCTTTTCCTGAAGGATTATACCAAGGTTCCTTTAATTGTCTACGCCTGGGATGATGTATATAGTTTAAAGCAATTTTCCCTATCTCCGATCTTTTGGATCAACCGCTTCTTGCAAAGAAAGAAACTAAGGAAAATATCAGAATTAAGCTCCCTTATGTATGTCATATCAGAAAAGCAAAAGGAAGAATATTCGAAAGCCTTTGGACGCAATTGCAAAATCTTATATAAAGGTTTTGAATTTGAGGAAGAAGCCCCATATGAAGCCAAGCATCATCCCTTAAAACTAGTCTTTTCCGGTAATATAGGTACAGGACGCTATAAAACCCTTGGACGAATTGCTTCTGCTTTAAATGAAATCAATAAGGATGGAATCAAGGCAGTATTATATATTTATACCTCGACTCCCTGTAGTTATAAAATGAAGCATATCTTAGAATATCCAGTCAGTGTACGCTGGATGAAATTTGTATCATCGGAAGAAATTGCAGTCATTCAAAAAGAGGCAGATATTTTAATCCATGTAGAATCCTTTGCATTGAAGGATCGATTAAAGGTAAGATTATCATTTTCTACAAAACTAGTGGATTATTTTAAAAGTGGTCGATGTATTTTTGCTGTTGGAAGTAGAAAACTTGCCTCCATCGATTATTTATCGAAAAATCAAGGGGCAGTTATTGCCTATAAGGAAAGTGAGATAAAAAGAAAATTAGAACGACTCATAAGCTCACCGAAATTAAGAAAAAAATATGCACATAAGGCATGGGAATGTGGACGCAGAAATCATCAGAGAAAGATCATACAAAAAACCTTACAAAGTGATTTGGAGTATGTATTGCAAGAGAAATAATACTTGAGGTGAGTTTTATTGAAAATCTATTTAGTAAATATCATTCTGTTGATTTTGTATAGAGGTCTTTTTTTAAAGGATAGCTCTCCGAAAAATAATAAAATATTTTGTATCCTAGCATCCTGTAACTGGATTTTATTATCCGGCCTTCGTCATTTAACCATTGGTGCTGATACCATAAAATATGGTTATTATTTTGAACAGGCTAAAAAAATTTCTTGGGGCACCTTATGGAAGGATGGAGTAAACATTTTTATTCATGGAACCATGGGGAAAGATCCAGGATATATCGTATTTCAGAAATTGCTTCAATTTTTCACGGGGAGTTATCGGGTCTATTTAATACTGATAGCAGTTATATTTACCCTGTCCCTAGGAATATGGATCTATAAAAACTCCAGGGATTCCTTTGTAAGTTTTCTGATCTATTCCTGTTTGTTTTATTCTTTTTTTTCTATCACTGGAACCAGGCAGACGGTAGCCACAGCCTTGGTAGTATTTGTGGGATATAATTTTATTAAGGAAAGAAATTTCCGGATATTCTTACTCTTAATACTGATAGCCATGACCATTCACTTTTCTGCTATATGTTATTTGCCTTTTTACTTCATAGCCAATAAGGAAATTACAAATAAATATTTAGTCCTTTATGGAACTGCATTCTTTGGAGTTTTTATCTTTAAAGAGCAAATTTATCGATTAGGCACTAAATTAATCGGATATGACCAGTATCTTCCTTATGAAGAGACTGGAACTACTTGGACCTTCTCGTTTTTCCTTTTGGCTTTAACCGTGGTTACTTTACTGAAGCGAAATGAGATATTGAAAAATAATGCTAGAGCCAAACATTTTATCAATGCTTTATTTATTGCAGCCTTGCTTGTACCCTTTACTTTCGTAAACCCTGCAGCCATGCGGGTCATCCAATATTACTCACTATCCATTATGTTATTGGTGCCAGAAATCATATCTTCTTTTCAGAAAAAAGAAAGAATTTTCGTCTATTTTGTTGCATGTTCCACCTTAATTGTCTTGCTAATTAGGAACAACCCTACTTATATCTTTTTTTGGCAACAATGAAATCCAGAAAGGTAGGTATATTATTGAAACTGGCTTTTGTTTCTAATTATTTGAACCATCATCAATTGTATCTCTGTAATCAATTTTATAAAAGCTGTGAGGAATTCTATTTTATTGCCACTGAGAAAATCTCAAGGGCTAGATTGGAAATGGGCTATGAGGATATGGATTCAAAGTATCCTTTTGTGATTAAAATGTATGAGGACAATGATCAAAAGTATTATGCTTATGACATTATTAAAAACTTTGATGTAGTTATTTTTGGTGCCTGTCCATCGGATCTTATAGAGTTAAGGATGAGTAAGAATNGGTTAAGTTTTCTTTACACGGAACGATTCTTAAAAAAAGGCCTATGGTACCGCTTCATACCATCCACCAGAAAAAAAATATGGAATAGAGTAGTGAAATATCGGGGTAAGAATCTCTTTGTTTTATGTGCCAGTGCCTATACTTCTTATGATTTATCTCTCTTTGGATTCAAAAATAAATGCTATCAGTGGGGGTATTTCACAGAGGTAGCCAAGGTTGATAAAAGAGAATTAATGAATAAAAAAGACAAGTCCCATGGTAACATTCTATGGGTAGGACGGTTCATTCATGGGAAGCGTACCAAAGATGTCATCTTTTTAGCAAAAAAGTTAAAGAAGCAGAAACTGGATTTTACTATCAATATAATAGGTAGTGGCAAATATGAAAGACCTCTAAAAAGCTTGGTAAAATTCCTAAGTTTATCAGAAGAAGTTCGTTTTTTAGGTTCCATGACCCCAGACAATGTTCAAAAATACATGGAAGAGGCCAATATTTTTCTCTTTACCAGCAATTTCAAAGAGGGATGGGGGGCAGTGATGAATGAAGCTATGAGCAGTGGCTGTGCTGTTGTTGTAAGTCATGGGGTTGGAAGTGCTCCTTATCTTATTGAAAACAAAAAGAATGGTTTCATTTATCAGTGTGGAAATATTAATGATTTATACCAAAAAGTAACTACCCTAATCAGGAATCCCAAACTTCAATCCATTTATGGAAGCAGGGCATATGATGCCATGGTGAACACTTGGAATCCAGAGCTTGCGGCTTCTCGCTTCATAGAAATTTCTAAAAATCTTTTGGATGGAAAAGAAAGCTACTATCNCTATGGGCCATGTAGTAAGGCATATATTATTAAAGAAGACTGGTATCCATAATTAAATGGATAAATAAAAGCGAGGTTACCATGGGTCCATATAAAATATGCCAATATGATATCAAAGAGGTTCAAAAAAGCTTATTGGAGATTCTAATTGAACTAGATCGGATTTGTCGAAAGTACGAAATAAAGTATTCCTTGGAAGGGGGGAGCTTACTTGGAGCTATCAAATACAAGGGTTTTGTACCATGGGATGATGATATTGATGTTATCATGGAGCGAAAAGAATACGAAAGATTTTTAAAAGTATGTAAAAGGGAATTAAATAAGGAATTTTTCCTTCAAAATAATCGGACGGTTTATCATTTTCCCTTAAACTATTCCAAGCTACATAAGAGGGGAACCTTGTATGTTCAAGAAAGTATTGCCCATTTAAAGATACATCAAGGTTTATTTATTGACATTTTCCCTGTGGATCACATTTGTCCACCCTTATTACCATTGCAAGTCGCCCTGGTTGGAGCCTTAACCAGTGCCAGGCGTGTGAAACTAAATCGGATCTATAAGAAAAAAGAAGTCTTAACAAGAAATGCATTAAAATTATTGATCTACCAGATTTTATCCATATTCCCCCTATGGTGGATTAATTTTTTTATTGATGTAGCTTGTAAGGTTTTTAACATATTTCCTAGTAAATATGCCTATGAAGTCTGTAATCCAAATCGCAATTTCAAGCCCTTGAATCGTAGAATTTATCAGGAATTAAGGGAAGTTGAATTTATGGGTTTGCGTTTTTTAGCATCACAGCATTATAAAAAATTTCTAAAGTCTAGGTTTGGAGATATTCGAAAACTTCCACCAGTAGAAAAGAGGCGGCCAAGCCACAAAATTATTCGATGTAAGTTATGACAATAAGTCATTGTCTACTAGTAAAAATGAACTATGAAAACCCTGAGTCAATAATATTAGCTTTATGTCATGGAGGACAATGGATATGAAAATTCTTCACATTAATGCGGTTAGTGGTATCCGCAGTACTGGTAGGATATGTTCAGAAATTATTGAATTTATTAATAAAAATGGTCACAAAGGATATATTGCTTATTCGGATGGAATCAAAGCCAGGGGCTATAAAATCGGGACTAAATTTGATCATAAACTCCATGCTCTCTTATCTAGAATTAGTGGAAAACAGGCATATTTTTCTATAATAGAAACCTATCGTCTACTAAAATATATGGATTTTTTAAAGCCGGATATCATACACTTGCATAATCTTCATGGGAACTATATTAATATCAAAATACTCTTAACATACATAGGGAAAAAGGATATCCCTACGGTCTTAACCCTGCATGATTGCTGGTATTTTACAGGGAAGTGTTTCCATTATACGGTCGATCAGTGTTACAAATGGAAAGAGGAATGTCATCATTGTCCCAGAGTACACAAAGACAATCCTAGCTGGTTTTTTGATAAAAGCAGAAAAATCTATCATGACAAGAAAAAGTTGTTCGGACAGATGAAACATCTAGCAGTCGTTGGTGTCTCCGATTGGATTACAGGGGAAGCAAAACAATCCTTACTTAAGAATGCTAAAATCATCAGCAGAATCTATAACTGGGTAGATTTTAATGTTTTTCAACCGGTTAATTCAGAGGATTTACGCCGTCGAATGAACTTAGAGAATAAGTTCGTTATCCTGGGGGTAGCCAGCTTTTGGACAGTGGATAAGGGCTTTTACGAATTTCTTCATCTATCAAAAAAACTACCTAAGAATATGGTCATTGTATTAATTGGTAATATAAAAGAGAATATAGGAGCCTATAAAAATATTATCCATATCAAGGAGACCCATAGCATTACAAGTATGGTTAAGCTCTACTCCATGGCTGATGTTCTCTTAAATCTGTCCATGGAAGAAGCCTGTGGAAGAGTAACCATCGAGGCCTTAGCATGTGGTACTCCAGTTATAGCTATGAACTCCACATCGAATCCAGAGCAGATTGGAGAATCTTGCGGTTATGTGGTTGAAAAAAATGATAGAAAAGATCTATTTAGAAAGATTGGTCTAGTGTATCAAAATACAAAAAATTATTATAGCTCACATTGTATTCATTATGCGAAAAAAACCTTTAATAAAAGTGTTTGTTTAAATGAATATATGAAAGTCTATCAGGAAATCAGCGGTGGCTAATTTGCTACATAATCCTATGAAAACTAAGGGGGGAAATCCAATGAAATCTCGAAATGATAGTAGTATCGATCAAATAAAAAAAGGAGCCTTAATATCTTACCTGGCCATTGGCGTAAGCTTGCTATCCGGATTATTATACACTCCTTGGATGGTAAGGCAAATCGGAGTAAACGACTATGGCCTGTATACCTTAGCCACATCCTTGATTAGTATCATCCTAATAGACTTTGGTATAGGGGAAGCAGTTTCAAGATATATAAGCAAATATAATGCCGAAGGAGATCAGAAGAAGGTTAATGATTTTCTAGGCCTAGTGTATAAGTTATACATTTTAATTGACCTAGTTATCTTTCTTACCCTAATCCTTCTCTATTTTTTTATACCAGTTATTTATTCGGAATTAACTCCAGGGGAAGTGGAAAAATTCAAGGTTATTTATATAATCATTTCCACCTTCAGTATCCTTTCTTTGCCTTTTATTACTCTCAATGGCATATTGACTTCCTATGAGAAATTTAAAGCCTTAAAACTATGTGACTTAATTCATAAGGTAATGGTTTTAAGCTTAATGGCCATAGCATTACTTTTTGGTTATAAATTATATGCTTTCGTATTAGTAAATGCATTTACGGGTTTGTTTTTAATTGTGATTAAACTCTTATATATTAAGAGAAAACTTCCGGTAAAAGTAAATTTTAAATATTGGGATAGTAAGCTTCTAAAAGATGTTTTTAGCTTTTCTATCTGGACAACGGTGGCCACCATTGCAAATCGTTTTATATTTAATATTACTCCTTCGATTCTTGGAGCAGTCTCTGGTTCCTCCCATATCGCTGTTTTTGGTGTTGCCAGTACCCTTGAAGGTTATGCTTACATCATATCAGGAGCAATCAATGGAATGTTTTTGCCTAAAGTGTCCAAAATACTTGCAAATAAAAAGGACGGGGAAGATGTATTACCACTGATGACTAAGGTAGGACGAATTCAATATAGTATCATAGGTCTTATCTTTGTTGGCTTTGCCATCCTAGGTAGAGAGTTTATCGATCTTTGGATGGGAAAAGATTTTGCCTTGGCTTATTACTGTGCCCTATTGATCATGTTGCCAGGGGTTTTTCGAGTTCCTCAGCTAATAGCAAGTGTCACCATCATTGCCATGAATAAGGTGAAAATCCAAGCCTTTGTATATGTAATAGTAGCAAGCTTAAATATTTTGTTTTCTAGTATGTTATCTCGTTATTTTGGGGCACTGGGTGCAGCAATCTCTATCTGCATCGTCTATATTCTACGACTAATTATCATGAACATCATTTATTATAAAGTACTTCGGATAAATGTTTTTTCCTTTTTCAAAGACTGCTATCTGAAAATGGCTCCTCCTATGTTAATCACATTAATCCTTGGCCTCATTATGAATCAATTTATTATAAATTCTTTGTGGACCTTCCTTCTAAAAGGAACCTTTATTGTAGTTTTATATATCATATTATTATGGAATATGTCTCTAAATCAATATGAAAAGTCCTTAATTAAAGGTGTCTGAGAGGGTTATGGTATGTATAAAAACAAAATATTACTGATTACAGGGGGTACTGGTTCCTTTGGTAATGCTATATTAAAAAAGTTTTTGAATACAGACATAGAAGAAGTTCGGATTTTTTCTAGAGATGAAAAAAAGCAAGATGATATGCGAAGATTTTATAAAAATGACAAGATAAAATTCTATATAGGAGATGTAAGAGACCTATCTTCCATTAGAAATGCAATGTACGGTGTGGACTATATCTTTCATGCTGCAGCCTTAAAACAAGTCCCATCCTGTGAGTTCTTTCCCCTGGAGGCTGTAAAAACCAATATTCTTGGAACCGATAATGTATTAACTGCTGCCATTGAATATCAAGTAAAGAAAATCATATGTCTATCTACCGATAAGGCTGCCTACCCCATAAATGCCATGGGGATTTCTAAGGCAATGATGGAAAAGGTCTTTATCGCCAAGTCTAAGACCGTAGAACCAGAGAAAACCACCATATGCGGTACCAGGTACGGGAATGTATGTGCTTCTAGAGGCTCTGTAATTCCACTTTTCGTAGAACAAATCAAGCAAGGAAAGCCCCTCACCATAACCAATCCCAATATGACCAGGTTTCTAATGAGCCTGGAGGAAGCGGTTGAATTGGTGGAATATGCTTTCCAATTTGGCAGTTCTGGTGATATTTTCATCAAGAAATCACCTGCTTGTACGATTCTTGATTTGGCAAAAGCCTTGTTAGAAATATTCCATGCTGAGAACCCAATTCGAATTATTGGTACCAGGCATGGGGAAAAGTTACATGAAACCCTGATGACGAAAGAAGAGTACTATGTGGCAGAAGATATGGGGGATTTTTACCGGATACCAGCCGATAAAAGAGACTTGAATTATGAAAAATATTTTACCCAGGGTGATCAAAATCTCTCAAAGGAAGTAGAATATAACTCCTACAATACCAAGCGATTGTCGATTGATGAGATTAAAGAAAAATTATTAAGTATTAATTATATCCAAAATGAATTGGTTGGGTGGTAAGAATGAAGGTATTGGTGACAGGCTCAAGGGGGTTCATCGGGAAAAATCTTATTATGAAATTGAAAGAGGAGAAAGATCTCGAAATATTGGAATATGATAAGGACATGGATCAAAACCAGCTGGAAAGATATTGTAAAGAAGTAGATTTTGTATATCATTTGGCTGGTATCAATCGAACGGATGATGAAGAAGAATTTATCCAGGGAAATGCTGGATTTACTTTAGATTTATTAGAACTTTTGAGTAAATATAATAAGGGATGTCCCCTTATGCTTGCCTCCTCCATACAGGCCACATATGAAAATAGTTATGGAAAAAGCAAAAAGGCAGCAGAAGAACTGGTCTTAAGTTATTCAATTATTAACCAGGCAAAGGTTTTTATCTATCGGCTTCCCAATGTATTTGGTAAGTGGTGTAAACCCAACTACAATAGTGTAGTTGCAACCTTTTGCTATAACATCCCTAGAAATCTTCCCATCACGATCCATGATCCAGAGAAAGTAATTACTTTAGTATATATTGATGATCTTGTCAATGAGTTGATTGGGTTGTTGCAGCTTGAAGAAAGTCATCTTATCAACTCAAATAATTTTTACGAAATTCTTCCAACTTATTCTATTTCATTAAAAAAGATAGCCCAATTATTATCTTCTTTTCAGAAAGCTCGTTCCAATGGCTATATACCAGATCTTGCAGATGAATTTACAAAGAAATTATATAGTACCTATCTAAGTTATCTCCCGGAAGGTGCATTATCCTATAAATTAACAATGCATTGCGATGACAGAGGATCTTTTACAGAATTTTTAAAATCGGATCACAGTGGTCAAATATCAATCAATGTGATAAAGCCAGGGATTATCAAAGGAAATCATTATCATCATACCAAGGTTGAGAAATTTCTTGTGATAAGTGGAAGAGGAGTAATTCGATTAAAGCATGTCATATCTGGTCAAATCCTAGAATTTTATGTGAGTTCAGAGGCTTTGGAAGTCATAGAAATACCGGTTGGTTACACTCATAATATTGAGAATCTAGGAAAACAGGATATGATAGTACTTATATGGTGTAATGAAATATTTGATAAAAATAAGCTAGATACTTATATGTTTCCCATTGAATCAACCAATGATATCCTATCTTAAAAATCTAGATATAAGGAAAAGGAGAAGGCATGAAGGCATTAAAGGTCATGACGGTAGTAGGCACTCGGCCTGAAATCATTCGACTATCTTCCGTAATAAAAAAGCTTGAACAAACGACAGCTGTAGAACACTTTTTGGTTCATACAGGACAAAATTACGATTATGAATTAAATGATATCTTCTTTGCTGATTTAGAACTTCGAAAACCAGACTATTTTCTCCATGCAGCCACCGCCTCCCCTTTAGAAACCATAGGTAATATCATAAGAAAGATTGAGCCAATTCTAGATGAAATTAGGCCAGATGCATTTTTAATTTTGGGTGATACCAATAGTTGTTTATCTGCAATAGCAGCAAAGAAGAAACATATCCCGATTTTTCATATGGAAGCTGGGAATCGATGTTTTGACCAAAGGGTACCAGAGGAGATTAATCGAAAGATTGTGGATCATTTATCGGATATTAATTTACCCTATAGCAGTATTGCTAGAGAATATTTGCTCAAAGAAGGGATATCCGCAGATAGAATCATTAAAATTGGAAGTCCGCTCTATGAAGTAATTCATGAGCATATGGATAAAATCCTAGAATCTAAGGTTTTAATGAAATTAGACTTAAAGCCTCAAGAGTATTTTTTAGTATCTTCCCATAGGGAAGAGAATATTGATTCTGACCTAAATTTTTTGAAATTTGTTGAAATATTAAATCTAGTGGCTGATAAGTATGAACTTCCTGTCATCGTTAGTACCCATCCAAGAACATGGAAAAGAATAGAAAAGGAAAAGGTGGAATTTTCAAAGAAGATAAGATTATTAAAACCTTTTTCCTTTACAGATTATGTAAATCTTCAGATTAATGCAAAAGCTGTATTAAGTGATAGTGGAACCATCAGTGAAGAAAGCTCTATTCTTGGACTGCGAGCCCTTAACATAAGGCAGGCTCATGAACGACCAGAGGCAATGGAAGAGGCTGCAGTTATGATGGTTGGATTTAATAAAGATCGAGTATTGCAGGGCTTGAGTATATTAGAAACACAAAAACCAGATACCATAAAAAAAGTCACAGATTACTATGTCCCCAATGTTTCAGAAAAAGTATTACGGATCATACTTTCTTATACTGATTATGTCAATAGAACCATTTGGAATAAATAAAAGAGACCACATATGAATTGTGAACGGGATTCGAAAGGATAGACCTATAATCTAAGGATTGGAGGTCTATCCTTTTTGGTCACGTCATATTGAGGTCTAACATGAATCAATAGGTCTACCATGGAAAATTAGGTTCTTCTCTTTATTTATGAAAGTAAACCAGAAAAGAGAGGTCTTCTCCTAATCCAGAAGAATACTCTTCGTAATAAACCGAAGATGATACCATAAGCGATACTGATTAAGGTACTTAGGATAATGTATTTTCTTGTAAAGCTTAAGCAGTTAAAGTAAACCAACAATGACTCTACATTTACAATATCTTTAAAGAAATATAAGCCGGTTATCATGGTAGTAAAGGTAAATAAATCGAGAATTAAAGCTACTCGCCAATCAATTTCTGTAGTTAAACGGGCGAAGATACTAAAAAACAAAGCGCCAATTAGTCCCGGAACGATAAGTGCAAGTATATATTGAAAAAATTGAAATACCATAGCACACCTCCTATAATAATTACTACTAATAAAATATGATAACATTCGTTATATTGTTACATTTATTTTAGGGGAGATAAATAATTCTCCAAGTTTCGTAGTCCGATGGGTTCTCATGGCATTAAACAGAGGGTCATTTTTAACATATCAGTGTTTCATGCATATGATATTTAATAAGGGTTTCGTAAGAATTGTCCAAACTTTGGCCTAGATTTTTAATAGGGTCGGTTTGTCATAAGGGAATGATTTTACTAAGTATATGAACCTATCAAATACTATGATCGATGTCAATTTGTATCTTTCATATATTTAGGGGGAATGAACTTGCAGGTAATGGATCATGGATTGTAATTAAGCGGGAGGCTATTCAATATGGTGTATTTAATAGTAGTAGCACATCCGGATGATGAAATTCTAGGCGCAGGAGCAACTATGTATAAGCTAGTTAAGGATGAACATTTCGTCAATGTATGTATTTTATCTGGAGAGGTTAATGCAAGGAATAATCGACCCAGTATCGATGAATTAAACGATGACGTTCATAGTTCATTAAAGCTATTAGGAGTAAAGAAAATAATCAAAGGGAATTTTCCTAATATTGAGTTTAATACAGTGCCACATTTACAATTGGTACAATTTATTGAAAAAACAATTGTAGAAACGAAGGCTGAAGTGATATTTACACATCATCCTGCAGACCTAAATAATGACCATTTGCATACTTCCCTTGCATGCCAAGCTGCTGTTCGATTGTTTCAAAGAAGGCCGGATATTAATCCAATCAAAGAATTACTATTCATGGAGATTTTATCGGCAACGGATTGGTCATTAAACAAAGCAATAAATCAATTTAATCCAAATACTTATATTGAAGTTGGGGAAGAGGCAATCGATCAGAAGATAAAAGCTCTTGCGCAGTATCGTGGGGTGATGAGAGATTATCCACATCCTCGAAGTAGCGAAGCATTGAAAGGGTTGGCACTTTATCGTGGAGGGCAAGCTGGCATGAATTATGCAGAAGCCTTTGAAAGTGTATTTCGAAGAGGACTATAATTGGGGTGTGGAGATAATGAAGATGAAAATGGCATTTGCTACTTGTGTTCAATTGGGATTAAGTTGCATTGAGGAGATATATCGAATTGGTGGTGAACTGGATTTACTTATTACCCTAAAGGATGAAAAAGCAAAGAATAAATCCGGCAGGATTTATCTAGATGATATAGCAAAAAAGTATAAGGTTCCCCTTTTGAAAATTAATAATATCAATGACCTTGAGGTAATTGAAGCCTTAAAAAAGCACGAAATAGATTGGCTATTTATCATCGGCTGGTCACAAATTGCCAAGAAAGCAGTTCTAGGAACACCAAGCAAAGGATGTATTGGTATGCATCCGACTCTACTTCCAGTTGGAAGGGGGAGAGCAGCAATTCCTTGGGCAATTTTAAAAGGTTTAAAACAGACTGGTGTTACTATGTTTAAACTGGATGAAGGTGTTGACACCGGTGATATGATCGGTCAAGGGATCATAGAGATGGATGAAAATACGACAGCAACAGAATTATATAAAAAAGTGAATGATATGCACATAAGCCTAATCTCAAAATATTGGGATGACATTGTAAATAATAGTATTACATTAACCAAGCAGGATGAATCTCTAGCAACGGAATGGCCAGGAAGAAAACCAGAAGACGGAGAGATCTTTCCTAATATGACCATGGATGAAGCGGATCAATTGGTTCGAGCCGTTACACATCCCTATCCAGGAGCGTTTTATAAAGACGGAAATAAAGTTATAAGGATCTGGTCAGCTAGAACCGATGTAAATAAGGGGATAATTAAATTAAAAGATGGATATTTAATTCCAATTGATTATGAGATAGAGGATAGCAAGGTAGAATAAGTAGAATGTGAAGTAAACTATACGGAATGAATTGAATATGTATCCTAGGGCTTCCAGAGAGAATATTTGGAGGTCTTTATTTATGTGTCATCAATTGTTTAGGGGAGTTTGTAATCCTTAACAGAGAAGAAGGGTTAGTCAGTAATTACTACAATTTGGACTATAATTTGCTTGTTAATTATGATAATATTAAATCATGCTAGAAAGGTTTTCGGGTAACATTGAAAATTTTCATTTTACCAGTATCCTTCTTATTCGGTCATTTGGTTATTAATCATTAATCCATTTGTATTTTCATCATATACAGCTACAAGAAATTTGTCTGCAATTTTGTTGCTAATGTTTCCGTTTTATATTGCTTTTCTAATAACGATAAATTTAATTGGACAGTATAAGAATAAAAAATATATGAGGATTTCAGTGTGGTATGTTACTTTTGGGAGAGATTTTACTAATAGCGCCAAAGTAAGGTTTATAAATACCAAAAACAGTCAATGTTGATGTTTATTACAAAGCGATATAAGAAGGAGCATAAATGATGATGAATATGGTAGATTACATGAGACAAATGGACGTTTTGTTTTGAGATTTGAAATTTATAGGGGAAAATTTCATAAACGAGATTAAAAGATAAGCGAGATCAAAAGAAATTAAAAAGATAAAAGAAATTAAAAGATAAGCGAAATTAAAAGATAAGCGAAATTAAAAGATAAAAGACAATAAAAAGTTGTCTTAATATCTAATACTTGTTCCATTGGGAAATCATTACGATTATAGAAAAGGAGAAAAAACATTGAAGTTTATTTCATGGAATATTGATTCACTTAATGCAGCTTTAGTAGGTACTTCGGAACGGGCACTATTATCTCAAAATGTATTAAAAACGATTGTTGAGCAGGATCCAGAAATTATTGCGATACAGGAAACAAAGTTATCCTGTGATGGTCCTACGAAAAAGCATCTAGAAATTTTAAAGGATATGTTTCCGGATTATGAAATGGTCTGGAATTGTTCAGTTGAACCAGCACGCAAAGGTTATGCAGGTACTATGTTTTTATATAAGAATGATTTAAAACCAACGGTTACTTATCCCGTGATTGGAGCACCAAGTACCATGGATGCTGAAGGTCGCATAATCACATTGGAGTTTGATGATTTCTACTTAACACAGGTTTATACGCCCAATGCAGGAGATGGTCTAAATCGTTTGGCAGAACGTCAAATTTGGGATGAAAAATATGCGGATTACTTAGCAAGTCTAGATAAAGAAAAGCCGATCCTTGCAACAGGGGATTTTAACGTAGCACATAAAGAAATTGATTTGGCTCATCCTAAGAGTAATCGCCGTTCTCCTGGTTTTACGGATGAAGAGCGTCAAGGCTTCACAAATTTATTAGCAAAAGGATTTACAGATACATTTCGCTATATTCACGGTGATGTAACAGGGGTTTATACTTGGTGGGCTCAACGTGCCAAGACAAGTAAAATTAATAATTCTGGCTGGAGAATTGACTATTGGCTAGTGAGTGATCGTATTGCAGATAAGGTTATCAAATCAGAAATGATTGATTCAGGCCCAAGACAAGATCACACTCCAATATTACTTGAAATAGATTTATAGAGTATAGTTTTGAATTGAGGTAAAGAACANTGAATCATAAGCTTAAGGTCGCCTTTATTTGTGTTCATAATTCATGTCGAAGTCAAATAGCTGAGGCATTGGGGAAGCACCTTGCAGGAGATATATTTGAATGCTACTCTGCTGGTACAGAAACAAAGCCTCAAATTAATTCGGATGCTGTACGCCTTATGAAAGAACTTTATGGCATAGATATGGAGAAGACTCAACATTCAAAGTTACTCAATGAAATTCCCCCTGTAGACATAGTTATAACTATGGGCTGCAATGTGGAATGTCCTAACCTTCCATGTAAACATAGGGAAGATTGGGGGCTAGATGACCCTAGCGGTAAGGGCGATGAGGAATTTAAAAAAGTAATATCAACCATAGAAAATAAAATAAAAGAGCGAAAAGAAAAAGCGAAAAGAGAGATTTAAGAGAAAGAGCTAAAAGAGAGAGCGAAAAGATAGCCTAAAATAATTATAACGCCATCTACCAATGAAGTAGTTGGCGTTATTTCATATAACCATTTATTTTACCAGATAGTCAAATGCGATTCTTTCACTACCATCTTGAACGTAAATAATACCACATTCCTGAAAACCGTACTTCTTAATCGCTGCCAGCATTGGCTTATTATCCCTATGGGTATCAATCCTTAGATAGCTGCATTTTTCTTTACAGTAATCAAAGCAGCTTCTTGCGATTCCCTTCGAACTTCCGTCAGATGCTAGTCTGTGAATGGTTCCATAGGGCATGGAACTGTGCCAGCTTCCTTGTTCAATAATTTCATAGGTAGGTTCAGAGCCAATTATCAATGCAAATACTCCCACTATAGCATTATCCTTTATGCAAAGACTGGATAGGCTATACTAAATAGGACAGTTTTTCTCCGAACATGATATAATAAAATTATTGGAGGAGAAAGACATGTCAAAAAAATATTATGAGG
>JGI24708J26588_10000824_pt1 | contig 25206 bp, 25 predicted proteins | sample BioPla1DNA2_FD_26588 | JGI IMG/M metagenome (IMG submission 26588) | reverse complement strand
GGTATTGCAGCAGATGTTACCGCAATTGAAAATGAAATTAGCTTAACCTTGCCCAGTGGGGTCAAGGATAAAAATGCGAAATTAATTATCGAAGCATTGCGAACGCATTTAGGCATAATATCGCAAGAATTCGATGGTACGATTTCGATTTTAAATTTGGAGGTGTAGCAAATGTTAAAGATAAGCTTACAATTTTTTGCTCAGAAAAAGGGTGGAGGATCGACAAGAAACGGTCGTGACTCAAAAGCAAAAAGACTAGGTGTTAAGCGTGCTGATGGTCAATTCGTTCTAGCGGGCAATATTCTTATTCGCCAACGTGGCACAAGAATTCATCCGGGCGATGGCGTTGCAAAGGGTAAGGACGATACATTATTCGCTCTTGTCGACGGAAAAGTAAAGTTTGAGCGTATGGGCAAGAATAGAAGAAAAGTTAGCGTTTACGCTGAGCAATAAATATTCAAATTACAACCCCCTTAATTTAAGGGGGTTTGTAGCTTAACGTCATTATAGTCATACATCCACCGAAAGGTGGATTTTTATTTAAGAAAAGCAGAATTGAATGTGTTTATATCGCATTCCTACATAATATATATTTAGGGGGGATTTTATGTTTGTTGATAAAGCGCAAATCACAATTAAGGCTGGCAATGGTGGCAATGGTGCGGTTTCGTTCAGGAGAGAGAAGTATATTCCTGCTGGCGGTCCCGATGGTGGCGATGGCGGCAAAGGTGGCGATGTAATTTTCGTTGTTGATGATAATTTTTCCACATTGATAGATTTCAGATATAAAAAGAAGTATGTAGCAGAAAATGGCGAAAACGGCGGAAAGGCAAAATGCTTTGGTAAAAAGGGAGAAGATCTGATAGTAAAAGTGCCCCGAGGCACTCTAGTCCGTGATGCGAACACGGGCAGAATAATTGCGGATTTATCAAGTGATGAGCCAGTCACGATTGCGAAGGGTGGCAGAGGCGGATGGGGAAACCAGCATTTTGCAACTGCTTCTAGGCAGATTCCCCGCTTTGCAAAGCCGGGGCATCTTGGTGAAGAAATTGTAGTTACTTTAGAGCTAAAACTTCTTGCAGATGTCGGGCTAGTAGGATTCCCCAATGTTGGTAAATCGACGCTTGTTTCCGTTGTTAGCGCTGCTAAACCTAAGATTGCTAACTACCACTTTACGACGCTGTCGCCGATATTAGGTGTCGTAAAAGTCGAGGCGGAAAAATCATTTGTAATGGCGGACATCCCCGGCTTAATCGAAGGGGCAAGCGAGGGAGTCGGGCTTGGGCATGAGTTCCTGCGCCATGTTGAAAGATGCAGGCTGATTGTTCATGTTGTCGATATTTCAGGCATTGAAGGGCGTGACCCTATTGAAGATTTTAAGGCTATCAATAAAGAACTGATAAATTTTAGTGAAGATTTGTCTAATCGCCCTCAAATTGTTGCAGGGAATAAAAGTGATCTTGCATCACAGGAGCAAATTGCACGGTTCAAGGATTTTATAGAGGAACAAGGTATGCAATTCTTCGCCATTAGTGCAGCAACGACGCAGGGAGCAGCGGCGCTTGTGTCAGCAATTGCTACCGAGCTTGATAAACTCCCGCCTATAAAAGAATATGAGCCGCAGCCGCTCACCGATGAAGAGTTACAGCAAATGGAGGAAGATAAGAGGGGCTTTAATATTGAGGTTCAAGATGGTGTTTATGTTATAGATGCGCCTTGGCTAGGGCAGATATTATCGACAGTGAACATTGATGATTATGAGTCGCTCCAGTATTTTCAGCGGGTATTGCGATCAAGTGGTATAATCGAAAGATTAGAAGAAATGGGCATTAAAGACGGTGATTCCGTTAGCGTGTTTGACTTCGAATTTGATTATATCGAGTAAAAAGCATGACAATTAAAAAAAAGAAAGGCGTTGACATAAATGCTTGACAAACCGCTTTCGCCAACTGAGGCGAAGCAGTACAGTCCACTAGCACTTGCATTTTTCGGTGATGCAGTATATGAATTGATAGTTAGACAAAGACTAATACTATCTTCAAATATGCAAGCTGGGAGGCTCCACTCACTAGCAGTATCAAAGGTTAGGGCAAGCTATCAAGCAATGGCATCAAAGGAGCTAGAAGAACATCTTACTCAGGAGGAGGAATGCATCTTTCGCCGTGGTAGGAATGCAAACACCAACACAGTGCCAAAAGGAGTTACTACCGCACAATATCATATGGCAACGGGGTTAGAGGCATTGTTCGGATATTTATATTTAATTGGCGATGTTGGCAGAATTAACGAGCTTATTACATTGATATGGGACTTAGAGGATTAGTAAAGTTCGGAAAGGGTGTAATTATGAAAATTGGTAAAAATGCAAATGCTATCAAATGGTTGCTAGATATAATAATAATTCTATTCGGCACAGCAATATTTGCAATCGGTGTGCATTCATTTACTGCGCCTAGCAAAATTGCGCCCGGCGGAGTCACCGGTATTTCGACGGTAATTAATTACCTAACGAACATTCCAATTGGTGTAGTCGTCGCCGCTATCAATGTCCCTATTATTATTCTAGGATTTTTCTTCCTAGGTAGAAAGTTAATTATCAAAACGATAATTTCGACAATTGCATTCTCTATACTTGTCGATTATGGTTTCAAATATGTGCCCGTATATCAAGGAGATTTGATGATAGCATCGTTATTCGGTGGTGCCTTTATCGGAATAGGTCTTGGTATCGTATATACGAGGGAGGGAACAACGGGCGGAATGGATATAATAAACCGCCTAATTCAGACGAAAGTTCCCCACGTTAAACTTGGCAGAATCACATTAGCTACCGATGTTGTTGTAATTGCAGTTGCGACACTTGCATTTAAAGATATTAATGCGGCGTTATATGCGGTTATTGCAATGTATGTTTCCACACATATGATGGATGTTCTAATGTATGGAATGAACGAGCGAAAACTAATGCTAATAGTAACGCAGCGACCGCATCCAATATCGGAGCGCATAATTAAAATGAACCGTGGCGTTACTATTATGAAAGCTCAGGGAGCATATTCCGGTATGGATAATAATGTCATATTATGCGCAGTTGCTAAAAATCAGTATTATAGAGTTCGGCGAATCGTGACTGAAATAGATCCGAAAGCCTTTATAATAATAACAAGTGCCGCTGAAGTATTGGGTGAGGGATTCGTTCCTCTTTCGTGAGTATGCGCATTTTGCTTGCGTAGGAAGAATCTATATGATATACTGAATATGAATTTCCAGCAGGAAGTTAAATATAATTTTTGAAAGGTTGATATCATGGCAGGCCATTCCAAATGGAGTAACATTAAGAAGAAAAAAGAGAAAACTGATGCACAACGAGCGAAGATTTTCACTAAAATTGGTCGTGAAATTTCCGTTTGCGTGAGGGAAGGTGGACCTGACCCAACCACTAATGCTAGGCTTAGGGATTTAATTGCTAAAGCAAAATCGAATAATGTACCGAATGATAATATAGATCGTCTAATAAAAAAGGCATCCGGTGATGGCGATAAAGAAACATATGAGAATATCGTATATGAGGGATATGGCCCGAATGGTGTAGCCGTTATCGTAGAATGTCTATCAGACAATCGCAATAGAACTGCGTCAGATATTCGGCATTATTTTGATAAATTCGGCGGTAATCTTGGCACGACGGGTTGCGTATCTTTTATGTTCACCCAAAAGGGCGTAATAATTGCCGAAACGGGCGATCGTGATGAGGAAGTGATTATGGAAGATTGCTTTGGGGCGGGTGCGGAGGATTTTACTATCGAAGATGGTGAAGTTGAATTTCTATCTGAATCTAGCGATTTTACAGCGGTGAGGGATTATATTACCGAAAAAGGATATACCATAGTATCGGCTGAGATTGAGCAAATTCCATCTACATATACGAAGCTTGAAGATGAGGAATCAATCACAAAAATGACAAAACTCCTTGATGCGCTTGAAGATAATGACGATGTTCAAGATGTATGGCATAACTGGGAGTATGATGGAGAAGAATAATGTGCGTGGTCTTGGTATAGTTGAACTATTAAGTGAACATATAAGCATATGGGACTATCTAGCAAAAACAGATAGACCCATTGTTCTGTATGGAATGGGTGATGGTGCTATAAAAGTGATGAATGCACTTTCACAATACGGGAAAAAGCCGGATGCTATTTTTGCAAGCGATGAATTTGTACGTGGGCATAAATTCTTATCCTACCCCGTGCTGAAGCTTGCAGATATTGAGGAAATGTATGAACATCCGATAATATTGCTATGTTTTGCCGCTGGATATGATAGCTTGATAAATAAAATATATGATTTAGCGAGCAGGCATGAGCTATATGCACCCGACCTACCTGTAATTGGCGGCGGACTTTTCGACTATCAATATGTATTAGATAATCAAAACGATATAGAAGAAGTTTATGGTTTATTAGAAGACGAATTATCAAGGCGAGTTCTCATCAATGTTTTGAATTTTAAAATCAGTGGGAAAATAGATTATCTCAAGGACATCACAACAATGCGTGACGAGGTCTTTGAGAATATTATTGTGCCTAAATCGTGCGACACTTATATTGATGCGGGCGCATATAATGGTGATACAATCGAGGAAATTCTCCATTTTACTGGTGGCGAACTAGGCAGGATTATCGCCTTTGAACCCGATAAAAAGAATTTTAAAAAGTTGCAAAGAAATACGCAGAGTTTGCAATTCGTTCAGTTGCATTATGCAGGAGTGTGGAATGAGGATAGCACAGTGAATTTCTTATCAAAGGCTGGGAGACATTCATCTATATCGGGGAAAGGCGCACCGATTCAGATGCGTAGCATAGATAAAGTTCTAGCTGGCGACCCTGCCGATATTATGAAATTTGATGTAGAAGGTGCAGAATTTGAGGCATTGTTAGGTGCGCAGGACACTATTGCAGAACATTCTCCTAGGATCATGCTATCGCTCTATCACAGGAATGAAGATATATTTAAATTGCCGTTACTATTAAAACGGCTAAATCCCAAGTATCGATTTTTCATGCGACATCACCACTATATACCAGCATGGGAGACAAATTTATATGCAAGTATATAAAAATGAAGCATTTTTGCAAGTTTTGCAAATACATCTTGCAAAATGGCTTTGAATATATTACAATAGTAGTGGCAAGAATCTAGCTTAAAATTTAATATGCAGTAAAGAAGGGAAGATTTTATTATGAAGGCATATGCGGCGCTTTCTAATGAGGAACTTATCACATTAAAAAGGAAGCTTGAATCGGACTTTACCGAATTTAAGAATAGAAAATTGACTCTTGATATGTCAAGAGGGAAACCGTCATCGGATCAGTTGGATTTATCTAAAGGAATGCTAGAAATCTTAAAAAGCGATGACTATATTTCGGCTAATGGTACTGATTGCAGGAATTACGGCATACTTGACGGTATTATGGAAGCAAAGCAGATGTTCTCGCAAATGCTGAATGTATCTACAAGTGAGATTATTATAGGCGGGAATTCTAGCCTAAATTTAATGTACGATATAATCGCAAAGGCAATGATTTTTGGAGTTGCAGGCAGCGAAAAACCGTGGGGCAGATATGACAAAATCAAATTCCTATGCCCTAGTCCCGGATACGATAGGCATTTCGCTATATGTGAGCATTTCGGCATTGAGATGATAACTATCGAACTCAATGACGATGGTCCCGATATGGATAAGATAGAGGAACTTGTTAGCACAGATGAAACTATCAAAGGTATTTGGTGCGTGCCGAAGTATTCTAATCCGGATGGAATTACATATTCCGATGAAGTTGTAAAGCGATTCGCTAATTTGAGCACAGCGGCAAACGACTTTAGAATTTTCTGGGATAATGCTTATTGCGTGCATGATTTAACAGATAAGCCGGATAAGCTGCTCAATTTACTTGATGAATGTAAGAAGAGCGGTAATGATGATATGCCATTAATGTTTGCATCTACTGCTAAGATTTCTTTCGCTGGCTCGGGCATTGCGGTTATAGCCGCTAGTGAAGATAATATCAATTTTATAAAAAAGCAGATGGCTATTCAGACTATCGGATCGGATAAGATTAATCAGCTCAGGCATTGTCGATTCTTCGGTGATTTTAATGGAATCCTCGAACATATGAAGAAGCACCGTGATATTATCGCTCCTAAATTCGATGTAGTTATAGGGATGTTAGATAATGAAATTGCTCCACTCGGGATTGCAAGCTATCGCAAGCCGAATGGTGGATACTTTATTTCACTCAATACTATGGACGGTTGCGCAAAGCGTGTAGCATCATTGTGTAAAGAGGCGGGCGTAATTTTGACACCGGCAGGAGTAACATTCCCGTATTCGGTAGATGAGAGGGATAGGAATATTCGTATAGCGCCGACATTCCCGCCCGTATCTGAATTAAAGGTAGCAATGGAATTGCTATGTTTATGTATAAAACTTGCATCGGTAGAAAAACTACTCGAAAAATAAGAATACAAAAAGGCATGCTGCGATAAACAGCATGCCTTTAGTTTGCATTTTAAGACTCTTCAGCCAATTCATCGGGTTCCTTCTTTTTAGGGAAGTTGATGCTCAAATTGATAATGATAGATACGATAACACCGAATGAAGTTTCCACAAATCTCCAGAATGCGAATACATATGGCTCGGATCCTTTATTGAGGATTATTACTGATAGTAGAACGAAACAAGCAACGGCGGCNGCCTCTTTTTTATTGAATTTATTACTAACATATANTGTAGCAATCACTGCGATCGTTATACATATTTGATATAGAAAGGGTGACGATATGTTCTTAGTTAGGAATATTGTTGGCACTGACATTGCGCCGCCTATAAAAGTTGATATTATACGATTAAGACCGTGTCTTTTTGAGTTTTTAACAGTATCTTGCATAGATATTATTGCGCCCATACATGCGTAGAAAGATAATTCGCCTTTTAAAAGATACATTGTAATTAAACATATATGAACGGAGATTGCAGTTTTAATAATGCGCATACCAATACCATGCTTTTTATGTAGATCATAAATAAAGCTCAGTACTTTTTTCATATTTAATTATTTCCCCTTTATTTTAAATGCCCTAATTTTTAGTTTGTAGTACTATCTTCGCTTTTGGTTGCGATGCGTTTCTTGTAAAAAATGAATGCAAGTACTAGGAATATCACACCGAAAATGACTAGAGCAATGAACGAATAGGTGTCCATATATACTAGGACATTCTCCCACAAATCACCTAGTGCCTTGCCAAGATATACAAGCACCATATTCCATATAAAGGTGCCTGCAGTCGTTAGCAATAAGAATATGGGCATTTTCATTTTTGTAATGCCCGCCGGAATGGAAATTAAGCTCCTTACAATAGGTATGAATCGGCAGAAGAAAACAGTCGTTTTGCCCCTTTTAGAAAACCACTGCGTTGATTTAGTCACATCTTCTTTTTTAAATCGGAGAATCCTACCAACTTTGCTATCGATTAGTCTTTCTAGCCTTTGCGGATTGAGGATTCTACCCAGCCCATATAAGACAAGAGCGCCGAGAACAGCGCCAATTGTTGCAGAAATGACGACTCCCCAGTAAGTCATCTTAGATGACAAAGTCAAAAAACCACCAAATGTTAGAATAACCTCCGACGGAATCGGAGGAAAAATATTTTCAACTGCTATTAATAATAAAACAAGTACATAGCCGAGAATCCCTACATCGGCAAATTTCATCAAAACTTCAGTTATAAATTCTTGCATCACTTCACCTCTAAAACTATTAATTGACCATATATATAATGCCACAATAAAGTGCGAAAGTCAAGATGACACCACTTATACTATGCTAACCTTAATCATCATATATGAAAAACATCTTTTTTCGTGCTTTTGCTTGTCTACATCTTTATCGTATGTTATAATTAATTATATTATGCAATCAAAGATTATGCCCATGGCTAGTCTTACTATTTATTCGGAGGTTATTATGACAAAAAGTTATGAAAGTCCTTTTTCGACGAGATATGCCAGTGATGAAATGCAGCATCTATTTTCAGCTGATAAGAAATTTACTACTTGGAGGCGCCTATGGATAGCCCTAGCTAAAGCAGAGCAGAAGCTAGGATTACCTATAACGGACGAACAAATCAAGCAACTTGAAGATAATGCAAATAACATCAATTATGATGTTGCGGCAAAGAGGGAGAAGGAAGTTCGCCATGACGTTATGGCGCATGTATATGCTTATGGAAAGCAATGCCCCGATGCAAGCGGAATCATCCACTTAGGAGCGACATCTTGCTATGTAGGTGATAATACCGACATTATAATAATGAAAGAAGCAATGGAAGTTGTCCGCCGCAAGCTAATTAACGTAATAGCTAATTTATCAAAATTTGCAGATGAATATAAAGCGCTACCCACATTAGGATATACCCATTTGCAACCGGCTCAACTTACAACAGTTGGAAAGAGGGCTACTCTATGGTTGTACGAATTTTTGCTTGATTTAGAGGATATTGAGCATAGAATTAGTACGATTAAATTACTTGGCTCTAAAGGCACCACAGGTACGCAAGCAAGTTTTGTCGAATTGTTCGAGGGGGATACGGACAAAATTGACGAACTTGAAAGACTAATTAGCAAGGAAATTGGCATTGATGGTGTTGTTCCAGTTTCAGGGCAGACATATTCGAGGAAGGTGGATGCACAAATCCTATCTATGTTAAGTGGAATTGCACAATCGGCAAGCAAATTTTCACACGATATGCGCATTCTCCAAAGCTTCAAAGAGATGGAGGAACCATTTGAGAAGAGCCAAATCGGCTCATCTGCTATGCCGTATAAACGCAATCCAATGAGATGTGAGAGGATTTCAGCGTTATCAAGATATGTTATCATTAATAGCATTAATCCATCATTCACGGCGGCAACACAATGGTTTGAGAGAACACTTGATGATTCAGCTAACAAGAGAATATCAGTTGCGGAGGCTTTTCTAGCGGTGGATTCTATCATGAATATAATGCTCAGTGTTACCGATGGTCTTGTTGTGTATCCTAAAGTCATTGAGCAAAGGCTAGGTAATGAATTGCCATTCATGGCGACGGAAAATATCATGATGCAAGCGGTGAAAAAAGGTGGCAATCGCCAAGAATTACATGAGAAGCTCCGCTCACATTCGATTGAAGCAGCTAGGCTAGTCAAAGAGCAGGGATTAGAAAACGATTTAGTTGAACGAATAAGTGCGGATAAAGATTTTATGCTGTCGAAGGAAGAAATAGAGGAGATTTTAAAGCCCGAGAATTTTGTCGGTAGATCAATTGAGCAGGTTGAACGCTTCCTTTCTTCCTATATATTGCCTATTTTAGATGATAATAAGAACATTTTAGGTGAAAATGCCGACTTATCTGTATAAAATCGTTGACTTTTTTATGCACATATCTTATAATTATTGAAGATGCAATTTTAATGCAATATTATCAAATCAAATTTGCTTAGGAATCAAGCAATATTGCAGTTGTTGATTTCTATATGGGGGTTAACCGATGAGACGTGTAAACAAGTCAGCTTTCTATATCACGGCGCTGTTGATTGTTGTCTTCACAGTGCTTTCATTTGTGGGCATTAGCACGCAATATGGTGATATTAAGAAAGTGTACATTAAGGGTGTCGAGGACATCCGATGGGGTATCGATATCCGTGGCGGTGTCGATGTTACTTTTACTCCACCTGAAGGGGTGAAAGCAACGAATGAGCAAATGGATTCGGTAAAAGAAGTTATCGTTCAACGGCTTGTTGGACTTAATATTACCGACCATGAAGTTTATGTCGACTATAATAAGGATAGATTGATTGTTCGCTTTCCTTGGAAAGCTGGAGACGAATCTTTCGATCCTGAGGCGGCAGTGAACGAAATTGGTGAAACTGCCATGCTCACATTTAGAGAGAGTTACATTACCGATCCTGAAACAGGTCTATGGTCGGGTGTAACCGAGGAGAATATCATTCTTGAGGGATCCGATGTTGAGAATGCTCAACCGGGATATGACGAGCAACAGGGCGAATTCATGGTTCAGCTGAAATTAACTTCCGAGGGGAGAGATAAATTCAGTGAGGCAACAAAAAGGCTAGCCACTACTAAAGATAGTATTTCTATCTGGATGGATAAGACTATGATATCGAATGCTACTGTTCAAACGCATATTTCCGAGGGGAGTGCTGTCATCAGCGGTAATTTTACCGCCGAATCTGCAAAGGCTCTTGCCGATAAAATCAATGCCGGCGCATTGCCTTTCGAACTTGTAACGGCGAACTTCAGCACGATTTCACCTACGCTTGGACTTGGCGCTAGAGATGCGATGGCTCTATCCGGAGCAATTGCATTTATAGTAATTGCNATATTTATAACGTATAATTACAGATTGCCCGGTGTGGTAGCTGTAATCGCCTTAATGGGGCAAGTAGCAGGAAGCATCGCCGCTATAACGGGCTTCTTTGGCTTCCTTGATAGTTTCACATTAACGATACCCGGCATTGCTGGAATTGTTATGGCGGTCGGTATGGGTGTTGATGCAAACATACTTACAGCCGAGCGAATAAGAGAAGAACTATATAGAGGAAAAACATTGAACGGTGCAATAGAATCCGGCTTTAAGAGAGGATTCACTGCAATATTCGATGGTAACTTAACAATTATATTTGTAGCAATAATCTTGATGGGTGCATTCGGTCCGCCGGATAGCTTATTCGCAAAATTACTCAGCCCTGTATTCTTTATGTTCGGTCCATCGACTGCGGGCGCAATTTATTCGTTTGGATATACACTATTAGTTGGGGTAGTGTTTAACTTTGTGATGGGTGTAACCTGTTCAAGAATAATGGTTATGGCTCTATCTAAGACAAAAACATTCTCCAATAAGTGGCTATATGGGGGTGAAAATAATGCATAAGTTTGAGAAATTAGATGTGATTAAATTAAGGAAATATACATTCCCTATAACAATTGCCTTTATTGTACTTGTTGCTTTAATTTCACTCATTTTCGGTGTCGAGGTCGATATTGAATTTAAAGGTGGAACGCTAATTTCCTATTCATATACTGGTGATATGGATGTAGATAGCTTTCAGGCGAAAGCCGAGGAGATCATCGGTACGGGTGTTTCGCTCACAATTGGTGAGGCTATTAGCGAGAATGCCGCAAATAATATCAACCTATCAGTGAATTCTAATGCCGGCTTAACCGCTGAAAGGCAGTTCGACTTGACTAAAAAATTGCAGGAAAGCTTCACATCTAACGATATTACTCTACTTTCAAGCAATGATGTACCACCATCGGCAGGAAAGGAATTCTTCCTAAAATGCCTTGTAGCTGTGGCATTCTCAGCAGTTGTACTGACTGTATATATCGCTTTCCGATTTAAGAGGATAGGCGGCTGGTCAGCAGGAGTAACATCGGTAATAGCACTACTTCACGATGCAATAATGGTATATGCAACATTCGTCATATTTAGAATACCGATAAATGCGAATTTCATAGCGGCGGCACTGACTATCCTAGGATATTCTATTAATGATACGATAGTGACATATGATAGAGTGAGGGAGAATCGCAAAATTTACGGCAAAAAGCTTAATTTAGAAGAATTGATGAATGTAAGTATTAGGCAAACGCTCACACGATCGATTAATACTTCCGTTACTACAATTGCTGCAATGGCGGTTGTTTGCATAGTTGCTTTAATATTTGATGTTAAATCGATACTCAGCTTTGCATTCCCGTTAATTGTCGGAATGATAGCCGGTGTTTATTCGTCGGTATTCCTAGCGGGACCTCTATGGGTGTTGTGGAATGATCGAGGCAAAAAAGGCACAAAAAAGAAATCTAAATCTAGTACTGTAAAAGCATAGAGAATAACCCCCTTTTATATTTTAAGGGGGTTATTTCATGTCATGGTTCTGTAAAAATCATGATGAATACTTATTATTTTGAAAGGTGAGATATAATGCAAGATAAAATGCAGGTTGGAATTTCGACAGCATCGCTCTATCCGCAAGAAACTGAAAAAGCTCTGCGGGAACTTGCAATTAGGGATATTAAAACAGTTGAGATTTTCTTTAATGCTAGTTGCGAGCTAGATGGTGAAATTTTTAAAGAAATTTGCAACATTGTAAACGATTATGCGATGAAAGTAACATCCGTTCATCCTTTCACCTGCCCTATCGAGCCGCTAATGCTTTTTTCTAGATATGAACGCAGAGTCGGCGAAATGCTGGAATATTACAAGCGATACTTCAATGCGATGGGGGAGCTAGGTGCGAAGATTTTCGTGCTGCACGGCGCATTTAAAACGGGGACTTGTACTTTTGAGCGCTATATCGAACGCTATCAGAGGCTATTTCAGCTAGGTCGGGAATTCGGGATAACGGTNGCTCAAGAGAATGTTGCGTATTGCCTGAGCAGCAAAATTGATTTGTTAACAGANATGANTGAGCAATTAGGAGAAGAAGTAGCATTCGTTCTTGATATAAAACAGGCGGTGAGAAGTGGGATTAGCCCATTTGAACTACTGGATAAATTAGGCAATAAAATTCGACATATTCATATTAGTGATAATGACGAAGAACACGATTGCCTACCGATTTACTCAGGTTCATTTGACTTTGAATTGCTTGTTAATAGGCTTAAAGCCATTAATTACAATGGTGCTTTAATTCTCGAATTATATCGAAACAATTACTCAACGTATGATGAATTAGCCTTTAATATACAATCAGTAGAAAAATTGGTGTAGTGAATAGCTAATTGCACAAACTTTCTCACAAGAGGTAAAAGTATACAACAACTAACACCTAAACTAGATAAAAATTACAAATAACTGTCGACTTATGGTGAAACATCTATATTTTTGCGATGACATCCTCTTTAATTTATAATGGACATATTGTATAATAAATATGTAATTTATACAAAAAAATGAGAGGTGTTATTATGAAAAAAACAGAAACAGATTACAGAGTATCAATCGGGGATGGGGGGTTAGTGTATAATGTGGTAAGATCTAAGTGCGGGAGTACCGATACTCTTGGAGTAGAGGTAAAGTGCAAACTTTTCGGGCATGACGATCATGTAATTATTGAAGATATATCTTCAAATTTTGAGCTGGTCAAAGAGTTGATAAATCTTATGGCTGAAAACCTTGTCACTCCTTGCACAGCTAAAGATATTGCAGAAGATTTCATCATTTCTAAGCACGAAGTTCTAGTATAGCGGACATTAATATAATGAGATTTTTATAATCTGGATTGCAATTATATATTGTAAATGGTATAATTATAATAAGTTTTGCAGATCAAATTCAGTGAAGGGGGAGTTGCAAAGATGAATTGCCCTTATTGTAGTTATTCGGATAGCAAGGTAATTGACTCACGGCCAAGCGAGGAGAAAATACGTCGCAGGCGAGAATGCCTATCATGCGGCAAGAGGTTTACTTCATATGAAGTTGTTGAACGGCTGCCTCTAATGGTAATTAAAAGAGATGATACAAGAGAACCATTCGANAGGGACAAGCTTGTCGGTGGATTGCTTCGTGCAACGAAAAAGCGCCCCGTAAGGATCGAAGAGTTAGAGGCGCTTGTCGACGAATTGGAAATTTACTATGCAAATCTTCTTCAAAGAGAAGTAACGTCGGACGAAATAGGCGAGCATGTGCTGGGTAAATTGAAGGAAATTGACCTTGTGTCCTACATTAGATTTGCATCAGTGTATAGGGATTTCAATGATATAGATAGTTTTATGAGAATTATCACAGAATTGGAAGAGGAGAAAAGCTAAATTGCACCAAAATTTCATAGAATAATTCCATTTTAAAATGCTGATTCTTAGACACTTTTAAAATGTTATGATTTCAAAGAATATTATGGATACATGGAATTTGCATCTCTTTCATAGCTTTTAGCATTTCAATTATACTATCGCATTCAGCATAAACTTCTGGTGTATCGGTAGCGAGGAGGAGTTTCACCTCTGCTAACGATGATGTGATAGGGATAATTTGATTATCATCAATGTAAATGTGGACGAGCTTACTCTTGTTTTCCCATTTGTTGAATGTTTCTTCAGCTAATTTTACGGATTCTTCAGTTTTACCATCGGAATGCAAGTTCTTAATTTGCTCCAACTCATTTGAAATTTCGCTAGTCGTTTTATTTAGATGAAATAAAGACGCAAGCGCAATTGTCAATGACGCAACTATAATACAACTACATACAATTAATCTTTTCAAATATTTCACTCCCTAGGAATAATATGATAATCGCCACTTTCATCGGCAGTAAAAAGAAAAACATCTTTTAGGCTGATTTTTTCTTCCTTTAAGATGCCGAGTACCCAATTCTTATTTAAGTCCGTTGNACTCAGCCCATCGGGAACAAATTNGCCATCGCTAATAATAACTGATGGCGGGTTTTTATTTTCTCCGTCTATATCCATCATGCCGGCAGTGACTCCTTTTGCATAATGCTTTTGATATATATTGATTTTGCCCGTTGTCTCAACAACAGCGAATTGCACTTCACGAATATCAAAAATGCCATTTTCCCTCAAGGATTCCATCAAATCATCAATGCTATATCTAACATTTTTCATTTCCGCTTGATTAATTTCTCCATCTTTTATCACAATTCTAGCATTGCCGGATATAAAATTACGGAACCCTTTAAACCGCAGTGAAATTGACGATGTTATGACTTCAATACTAACAACGATCAATATCGGTATAACGCCCATCAACATGGGCAGATTCGGATTTTCAATTGGTAAAGCCGCCATATTGGATACAAGTATCGTTACAACTAATTCCGATGGTTGCAGCTCACCTAATTGTCGTTTTCCCATTAAACGAATCGCAAAAATAATTAATGAATACAGTATAATCGAACGTATAACTACAACTAGCATATTTATCACCATTTTTATTATCAGCATTATTATTTCTTTTATGCAGATTTTTTTAAAAATGAGTCAAAATACTGATGAATCAGGCTTGACTAGGATTAATTTTTATGATAAAATATATTTGATTCTCTAGGGGACGTAACTCAGTTGGGAGAGTGTCACAATGGCATTGTGAAAGTCGTGAGTTCGAGTCTCATCGTCTCCACCACAATATTATAATAAACAAAGCTAAGGTGTCACATTGTGGCACCTTTTCTACTAAGGAGGACAATAATGAGTTTTAGAGAAGACTTTGCTTGGGGAGTTGCTTCCTCAGCATATCAAATTGAAGGTGCAGCCTATGAAGATGGTAAAGGGCTATCCGTATGGGATATGTTCTGTAAAAAGGATGGAACTATTCAAGGGGGCGCAACAGGTGATGTTGCGTGCGACCATTACCATAGGTATAAGGAAGACATTGCAATAATGAAGGAAATGGGTCAGAAGGCATACCGCTTTTCACTTTGCTGGTCAAGGATTATGCCGAATGGAACGGGCGAAATTAACCCAAAAGGGCTAGAATTCTACGATAATTTAATCAATGAATTGTTAGCAAACGGAATTGAGCCATATATTACATTGTTCCATTGGGATACGCCATATGAAATTTATAGAAAAGGTTCATGGCTCAATGACGATTCTCCGGATTGGTTTGCTGAGTATGCAAAAGTCGTAACAGAACATTTTTCCGACAGGGTGAAATACTTTATTACAATAAATGAGCCGCAATGCTTCATTGGCTTATCGTATGTTGTTGGAGTCCATGCACCAGGATTGAAACTTCAACCTCACGATACTGTTAAGATGGCGCACAACGTGCTACTTGCACATGGAAAGGCTGTAATGGCAATGCGTGCCGCCGCAAAGCAACCGATAAAGATCGGATATGCGCCGAGTTGCTCATTCTACTATCCTGAAACGGATAGCGATGCCGATGTAGAAGCGGCAAGAGCAGCAAATTTCAAAATGGGNGATCCTAATGGCCATTGGTCATGGAATATACCATGGTGGAGCGACCCCGTATTTTTGGGGAAGTATCCTGATGAGGCTGAGGGAGTATTTGCCCCATATATGCCAAAGATCGGCGCTAATGATTTCGATATAATTGGACAAGAGCTTGATTTCCTAGGATACAATATCTACAATGGCACGATGGTCAGAGCCGGGGAAGATGGCGGCACTGAATTCATCTCCAATTATGCAGGATTCCCAAAAACGCAAGCTGCGTGGACTGTCAATCCGGAAACATTATATTACGGTCCAAAATTCCTTTATGAAAGATATAAAAAGCCGATATATATTACCGAGAATGGCATCGCTTGTCATGACGTTGTTTCACTTGATGGCAAGGTGCACGACCCGAATAGAATTGACTTTACCGCACGCTATCTAAGAGAATTAAAACGTGCTAGTGCTGATGGCATTGATGTTCGTGGCTATTTCTACTGGTCAAATCTTGACAATTTTGAGTGGGAATGCGGATATGAACGTAGATTCGGCATGGTTTATGTTGACTTTAGAACGCAAGAGCGTATAATAAAAGATAGTGGTTACTGGTATAAAGAAGTAATCGAGCAAAATGGCGAAAACCTTTAAGGGGGAGTATCATGTCTTATATTAACGAACTTGGGAAAAGGGCAAAGGCTGCCGAAATGTCAATTGCAGATGCCTCAACTGCTAAAAAGAACAAGGCACTTGAGGAAATTGCAATTGCATTGGAGGAAAATACGGATTTAATCATCAAGGAAAATGCCGCCGATTTGGCAAAAGCGAAAGAAAACAAGATGCCTGTTGCGATGCAGGATAGGCTTGCACTTGATGAAAGCCGTATAAAAGGAATTGCTGATGCAGTGCGTGAACTTATCTCTTTAGACGACCCTATCGGCAGTATCGATAGTGGAATTGTACGTCCAAATGGGCTAAGAATTAACAAGATGCGTGTCCCGTTAGGTGTGATAGGTATTATCTATGAATCAAGGCCTAATGTTACCGTNGACGCTGCTACACTATGCTTAAAATCGGGGAATGTGTCTATTTTAAGAGGGGGCAAAGAGGCATTCAATTCAAATAAATGCTTAATGAATATAATGCGCAGAGCCGTCGAAAAAGCGGGATTCCCACCAGATATAATATCGTTAGTCGAGGACACTTCTAGAGATGTTGCTACCGAGCTTATGCGTGCAAGTGACTATCTTGATGTGCTAATTCCTAGGGGCGGAACTGGACTAATTAAGGCAGTAATGAACAATGCAACCGTACCAGTTATAGAAACGGGCGCTGGTAATTGCCATGTCTATATTGACGAAACTGCAGATTTACAGATGGGGATAGATATTATCGATAATGCGAAAACTTCCCGTCCATCGGTATGTAATGCAGCAGAAACTTTACTTGTGCATAAGGGCATTGCTGAGGCGATCCTTCCTGATATAAAGACAAGACTTGATGAACATAGTGTTGAAATTCGTGGTTGTAAAAAAACAAGAGCTATCTTAGGTGAGGGTATAATTCTAGCTACAAATGATGATTATGCTGAAGAATTCCACGATTATATATTAGCCATAAAAGTCGTTGACAATATTGATGAAGCGATAAACCATATCAGAATGTACGGAACTAAACATAGTGAAGCCATTGTAACGAATGACTTAAACAATTCAGTCAAATTCCAAATGCAGGTGGATGCGGCGGCAGTATATGTTAATGCATCTATACGATATACCGACGGTGGCGAATTTGGCCTCGGGGCTGAAATTGGAATATCAACGCAGAAACTCCATGCGCGCGGTCCTATGGGACTTCGTGAACTCACGACGGTTAAATTCCTAGTAAATGGGGATGGACAAATTAGATAAAGGGGCGCATCAGATTGGATATGAGCACAGAGAACTCACAAAATACAGACAAAGGTAGGAACACTCCCAAGGAACAATCACAGGAAGTGCTAAGCGCACAGTCCTTGAAAGATGTATTCGGTGAAGCATTGAGCGAGGATGTAAAGGAGATTGAGGAATTTTCAGCTAAAGAGCCGGAAATTAAAACAACTCCCAAACCCGCAAAAAGTCGCCGTGCGATGAAGCGCAGACTATATATGTCCGTCGGATTGTTTGTTATAATTATGTCGATAGTCGGGATTTTCTCAACGGTATCATTCACTATGGATGTTGCTAAAAGAATTGCTGATAATACTGGACTTAAAAACGAATTTGCACAATTTATATATCCTCTAGTAGTAATAGATCCGCCCGATTTCGATGCAACAGTCGACCTGCCGAATTCGACAATGATAACAGCCTCAATATGGAATATTATTCTTAACGAAGATAAAGATAAGTATAACACCGAAATGGGAATGATGTATGTACCATATCTTGANGTTGAGGCGAGCGCTACCTACTTATTTGGAACGGGACTAACATTTGAGCATGAAACGGTAGGGGACATTGAACTAGCATTCATATATGACGAGGAGACAAAATCATACATAGTGCCGACATCGCCGAAGTACCTTCCATATTCGCCACGAATAGAATCGTTCAAACGAGTTGGTGAAACATACACCTTGTTAGTAGGATATATGCCGCCGGGGCATTCATGGCTCAACGACCTAAAAGAAGATAGTATGCCCGAAGCTGAAAAGCATATGGAATATGTTGTGACACGGCGCAAAAATCAGATGAAAATCGTTAAGGTGAAGTTCCTGCCTAAGGAAGAACAAATCGATCTTAAAACCAAGTAACGGAGGGTTATTTTGAAAATTATAGGAATTATCGGTGCGATGCCGTCCGAACTTGCGACAATTAGAAATGAGCTTAAAGCGGCAAAGGTTAAGGATATAGCCAAATTCGACTTCCATATATGCGAGTATGGCGGTGCAACAATTATCAATGTTTGTTGCGGAATAGGCAAGGTTAATGCCGCTGTATGCACGCAAATTCTCATAGATAAATTCCATGTTGATGCTATCATAAACACGGGGATTGCCGGCGGTATGAGCGACGAAACGCAAATATGCGACATCGTTATTTCTAGTGATGTAATGCATCATGATTTGCTACCTAGATTCTTAGAAAACTATCCACCGCATAACAGCGTTTTCATAGCCGATAAAGGGCTGATTAGCTTAGCAACACAGTCATGTGATAAGCATGGAATTCGCTATTTTGTAGAGCGAATTGTATCGGGGGAAGTATTCGTATCAAGCAATGAAAGTCGTCAGGAAATTATAGGCGAATTCAATCCTTACGCCGTCGATATGGAAACGGCGGCAATAGCGCAATGCGCATTCAGGAATGGAATTCCATTCGTGTCGGTGAGATGTATATCCGACCATGCTGACGATGATGGAGAAATGACTTTCGATGAATTTGAAGAAAAAGCCGCAAACAGAGTTGCTAAAGTCGTGTTGGATATGATATAAAATCTATGCTAATAAGGCGGTAATATCTTGACAATTATCGAAATCTATGATAAAATATTATTGCAATGCTAGCATTGCAATAATTTCATAATAAAACTTTTACAACATTGCGCATTGTCCTTATTTTAAGGACAATGACTGGGTGTGGCGCAGATTGGTAGCGCGCTACCTTGGGGTGGTAGAGGCCGCAGGTTCAAATCCTGTCACTCAGACCAGAACAAACATAAAATAGAGTAGACTACAATTATTGTAATCTACTCTATTTTTGTTGCAGGGATTTTCATTATGAAAATTCTACTACGAATTTACAAGCTTTCCATCTTCGAGTTCGATAATTCTATTGCATTGGTTGGCAATATTAATATCGTGGGTAACGATAATAATCGTCTTGCCTTTTTCGTTCAAATTGGTTAGCAATTTCATTATACCGGCCGATGTTCTGCTATCTATTGCGCCTGTCGGCTCATCGGCTATTATCAATTCAGTTTCGGTGGCAAGCGCCCTAGCAATGGCGCATCGTTGCTGCTGCCCGCCGGAAAGGTGCGAGGGCAATTTCTGTGCAAGTTCGAGAATTCCCACCATATCAAGATAGGAATCTACCTTTTGCTTTCGTTCGGACTTTTTTACATTCCTTGCAAGCAGGGGCATTTCAACATTTTCATATACAGTGTAGTTATTCATCAATTCGAAATGTTGAAATACGAATCCGATATGCTCTTTCCTAAATTGGTGTTGCTCCTTTACTGATAAATCACTTACGCACACGTCATCATAAAAATACTTTCCGTCGGTCAATATATCCATACAACCGATAATATTGAGGAGTGTCGTTTTACCGCAGCCCGATGTTCCCACAATAGATACGAATTCCCCTCTTTCTATTGATAGCGAGATGCCCCTTAGAGCCGTCGTAGAAACGGCTTTATTCTTATATATTTTTGTTACATTCTCTAATTTAATCATTTTTGCCTCCTATTAATTGTGATGGTGTTGTTCTATGTAGGAAAATCAATGGCGCTATACATGAAATTAAAACTATTGGAATAAGGCTGATTAATACTACGGGCAACACCTTTTGAAGAACTATCTCCTTAAAGGGCGACCATAGCATTTCACCGCCATACCAACTATATACTATCGGCATAATGCTGATACCGCATAATAAGAAGGAGAACAGAGCCCGTATGATATTTTCGTATATTATTATAGATCCAATATCTCTTTCATTAGCGCCGATAGAATATAATATCCCGTATGTCCTGCGCCCATTTAAGATTCCAACTATCTGCAAGCAGGAAATCATCACAAGAGATGAAAATACGACAACTGCCATAATGCGTACAATATAAGATATAAGCAATTTAGTATCTTCATTTTCGGATTCGTACATATCGTCTAAAAATCCGACAGTAATTTCAGTACCATGTTTATCTGCAACATCGGTAATCACCTTTACAGCCTCATCACGTGTTGTTCCATCGGAAATATTAAAGAATATCCCACCTATATGAATAATGTTATCCGCAACCACCACAGAATGCTCTAAATCAAGCACATTATTTGCATCTGTTGCATGTATCCCATTTATCGTTTCAGGTTCTATCCAAGTGCTTCCAGGCTCCAAAAATCCCTTTACCTCGTACTTATAATTATCTCCCTCATATGTAGTGCCTAACTCAATTTTATCTTTATAGGCACTCCCTAAATACATATACATTACATCGTCACTTATCTCTTGCTCAGTTAACATATTCCCCGTATCTAATTTAAGTTCACTGAAATCTAATAGAGTCTTATTTATCCATAAGATTTCTAGGAAGCCAGATATGGAGTTAAAATAATCACTTGCATGTCCACTCTGAATTGCCCTTAATTCGGAAAAACACTCAAAGTCATTCCCGCCGAGCAAAGTACTCCCTATTGACTCAATCTCCTTTGTATTATATAACTCATTCATTACATCATGATCCCGATTTGTATGAGATATAAAACTAACAACACCGGAACGAGACATTCCTTTTGCAAGGATATGGTCATATTGATTTTCAACATATTTCGTCCCATGATAAAAGAAAAGTGCGAAGGCAATTAGTATTAGACTAATAGTCATTACTAATATTGATGAGATAAAACTTTTTAAATTTAAAACAATCTTATGCCATGCGAACATAAATCTTATTCTATTTTTCATTATACCCTCCGTATCCATTCAATGGGTGATATTTTTTTAATTTTATTCAGCACCCTATTCATTAGGAATAGAATAATGAGCAATATAGATAATACCACTGCTAAAGTTCTAATTGCGGAGTTTGCCCCGAAAACAAACCTCTCATTGAAAATTAATTTATATGTAATCTGGAAGAAGAATGCTAAAATAAATGCAGGAAGTGATATACGCAACAAATCGGCAAAAAGAAACTTAAATAGCTTATAGTTGCTGTGACCGAATGCCTTACGGATGGCGATCTCCTTCCGCCTCCTTGCTATCCATAAGTCGGTAATAACTAAGCAAACCATAATAGAGAATATTAATGAAATGATATTGAAAGTTATGCTTAAATACTTATACCATAAGTTTTGATAGTCCGACAAGATTTCAGCATCAAATAACATAAAATCAAGATAAGGATATTTACTGAAATCCGATACATTTTTATGATATACATCATCTATTGGAATATCGCTTTTCAGCATTATTTTAACTGAACCAATGGTGTCCGCAGTAATTTTTTTAATTATTGCTGTCCTTTGTTCCGGTGTGCAATAATCCCATACTATATAAAGGGAATTATCTATGCCGCCGGATGAATTGTTTTCTAAAATGTCAATTACCTTATATTCAGTGTCATTATCATAAAAGTTGGTGGATTCGTATCGTGTTTCAAGGTAATTTGCAAGTGTTTCGCCTAGATAAGCACATTTACCACTATTAATCAATTCTTCTTTATGGTGAATTGTCATTCCGTCTTTATTTTTCATCTTTACTAAACTATCGTCAGAAAATAAGATAGTATAGTTATATTGCGATGGTTCACGGTTTATGTACATAATTTCATCGTTGATAGCAACATAACTACAATCCACATTCTCAAAATACTCAATATGTTCCTGTGTAATACTTTCCTTACCCAATTCTCCTATCGAAGTGTCCCTAACAATATATTCGATCATATACTTGTAATTGTTTAAACTCATATATTCATTAGTTATCTTTCCTGCAATATCTGCACAATTTATAATCACGAAATACGATATAGATAGCCCTATAATCATTAAAATACTTGACGGTATATCACGTAGATATCTCTTTATGTAACCCATTCTTTAAACTCCTTAACTTATGGATAATATTTGAACTGGCGATTGCATTTTACACCAACATATTGGTAAAGTCAACCATGTTTTTAAGAAAATCATGAAATGTGGACAATTTTCCACACGCAACTTTCACCGAGAAGAACATATTTAATTCGCATGTCAGATAAATGTCTGCATAGGTTAGGATAGGCAAAATACAAAGGGGGGAAGAACCCCCATTACTGCTCTTTAACCCAAATCAAAAAATTAAATTTACTTTGCGAATCATACCGACAAACATACAAACTAACCGAAATTTTATATTTCTTATATTGAAGTATGCATTAAAACATGATACTATAAATTTAACAAGACATATAGCAAAAGATATAGCATTAATATACATGAGGAGGACTAATATGGGAGCACTAAAAGCAGCAGCAATATTCAGTGATAATATGGTCTTGCAAAGGGAGAAAAACATCAGTATTTGGGGAACGGGCAAAGATGGCAACACAGTTACTGCATCTATCAATGGCGATAGCGCAGATACACTAATCTGTGAAGGCAGATGGCAGATTGATTTACCGCCGATGCCAGCTGGGGGGCCCTATTCTTTGACTGTCAGCGATGGAACCGATAGCATTACATTTGACAATGTTATGATTGGTGAAGTTTGGCTTGCTGGTGGGCAATCAAACATGGAATTCGAGATTAAAGATAGCGACGGTGGGCAGGAATTGCTATCTACATTAAAAGATGTGAATGTTCGGTACTATTACACTCCTAAAATTGCATATATTGACGAGGAATTCGAGCAGAAGGAGCGTAATTCAGGCTGGAGTGAATTTTCAGAAGAAAATGCAAAGCATTGGTCGGCGGTAGCATTCCACTGCGCTAAAAAGCTATCTGAAGAACTTGATGTTACTATTGGTATTATCGGCTGCAATTGGGGCGGCACATCGGCATCGGCATGGATGAGTAGGGAGGCAATTTTAGCTAATACTGCAACACGCATTTACATGGATGAATATGATGAAGCCGTATCAAAATATACTATTGACGAGCATAGAAAGCTATGGGACGAATATCTGGAGTACAGCAGAGTTTGGAACGAAAAGCTAGGAGAGATTTACGCTAAAAATCCTGATACCTCCTGGGACGATGCCCTTGAATATGCGGGGGAAAGTAAATATCCGGGGCCGAAAAGCCCATTCAATGAGATGCGCCCGACAGGTTTATACGAAACGATGATTTCTAGAGTATGCCCGTACACGTTGAGAGGATTTCTATTTTATCAGGGGGAAAGTGACGATCACAGGCCCGATGTTTACTATGATCTATTCTCAAATCTGATTAGCGAGTGGCGCAACGATTGGGACGATGAGGAACTTCCATTCTTATTCGTGCAGTTACCGATGTTCGCATATGAAAATGCACCGGATACGAAGCATTGGGCGAAAGTGCGTGAAGCACAATTGCGTGTATATAAAACTGTTAAGAATACTTGGATGGCGCTAATTCCTGAATACGGTACGATGGACGATATTCACCCAAAAGTGAAGAAACCCGTCGGTGATAGATTAGCCCTACTTGCGCTAAATCATGTTTATGGAATGGATTGCAAATCCGATGCGCCCGAATTAGATAGATTCTACATTAAAGGTGATGAAATTCACCTCCTTTTTAGAAAGACCTATGGCGGGCTAATTGTAAAAAGCGATAGGGCAGAGGGGTTTGAAATATCGGGAGATGGTGAGAATTTCCACAAAGCGGATTGCAGCATTATGGGGAATGAGATTCGCATTAAATCCGACAAGGTTAGCAGACCAAAGTTTGCACGGTATAACTGGACAAACCACGGACCCGTAACGATATATAATAAAGCAGGGATACCTCTTGGCGGATTCCGAGTATAGAATCCGCCATGCGGGTATCCGAGTATAGAATAGACCAGAAGTAAAGATTTTTTATTGGAGTGAATAAAACGTGAAACTACTCTTACATATGTGTTGCGCTCCTTGTTCAATTTTTATTGTAGATGATTTTAACGAACAAGGAATAAAATTCGAGGGGATATTCTACAATCCTAATATTCAGCCTATCGACGAATTTAAGCGTCGCCGTGATAATGTGAAAATCTTGTCGGAGCAAAAAGACTTCAACGTATCGTATGATGATGCATTCATGCAGGATGAATGGGAGAATTTCGATGGAAGTGAGCAGGAGCGTTGCACGATGTGCTATCAGCTAAGAATCGACAAAGTAGCAGAATTCGCAAAAGACAATGGATTTACTGCTTTTACGACTTCGCTTTTAATTAGCCCGTATCAGCAACATGATTTGATCATCGAATTGTGCGAAAAGGCAGCAGCGAAGCATGGAATTAAATTTTACTATAAAGACTATCGACCGAACTTCAGATTAGGGCAGCAAATGGCGAGAGAGGCA
>JGI24708J26588_10000823_pt1 | contig 25209 bp, 16 predicted proteins | sample BioPla1DNA2_FD_26588 | JGI IMG/M metagenome (IMG submission 26588) | reverse complement strand
TCCTATTGAAGGTTACATTATTGAGAAACCTCACTTAAGCGAAAAGCTTTTCATGTGTGAAACAGAAGAATGTACTTATGTGGTTATCTTTAATTTTGATTCAACTAATAATCTTTCAGGGAAAATCAATCTCGATAGAATTAATCTTCAGAAAACATCAATAATTAATACAACAGAACTATGGACCGGGAAGAAAGGCATTATTAGTAATGATGCACTACTGTATGATGTTTCCCCTCAAGATGTACAGGTCTATAAAATAAATAAAAAGTGAATAATTGTATTTCGAATAAAAAAGGCTAATAACGAATGTCATTAGCCTTTTTTGAATTTAAAACTATCTTAAGAAAATCATCAGAATATTAATTTATAACTCCTTTAGCTTGAAAATCATCAAGCTTAACAGGTACAGCCTCATAACCTTTCTCAGAATACTTAACTTTAGTTATTGTTAAATCGGAAGTGTTGTCATCGTTCGCTAAATCATGAATAACACTAGTTTCTTTCCCCTCAGAAAAATTCCAAAAAGATACTAATTTATCAAGATTCGTCTCTACTAAATTATTCATATTACTTTTTATTTGACCTGCGGTACGTGCTTCTTTCCATATTCTAGCATAAGAAACCACTCCTTGCATAGCTCTCCACTCTTGATCCGTTGCTAAACCAACAACAAACTTACCACCCATTTTTGAAGCATCACCATTAAGATTTATTTCACTATAATTAAACTCTTCCTTTACAAACTTTATTTCATCTAGTTCTCCATTTCTATACAACTTGTACCTTTCAGCATTAGTACTCGCATTTAAATCAACTACAAAAGCTAAATGTAACCACTCATTTAAAGGAAACGGATTTATTGAACGAATATCCAGCTTATCTCCAGCAGATACAATTCGTACTACCCCATCTTGATCACCTTCTCCTCTAATCATTAAGTAACCCTCGTACCCCATAAATGTTTGTAGCCCCCTATAGTTTTTTATTAAACAATTTATCTCAAAAGTCACCTCTTTTAACGATTTAAGATCAGCCTCCTCTTCTGTACGTGTTCTGTAGTTTGTATAAGCAAAATAGTGTTCCTTTAAATCGCCACCTTGATGTAACGATAGAGCGTATTCAGGTGCTGTTACTTTTATCGGAACTTCTACTATATTTCCAACAGCATCTTCAATTGTTAATACTGTTTCACCTTTCATTTTACCAGAAACCTTGATCACATCTAAATCAACACTAGCTTTAGCTACAATTCTATTACCTAATCTAACTTTATAGTTCCCTCCACCTGATAGTATTTTTATTTGCTGTTCGTCAAATAAAGTACTAAACTCTAATGATTCTGTATCTACTTCTAAACTCCCTATCTCAGATTCAATAACAGAAACTTCAATAATAACAAACTTACCTCTTCTATCTGAAACTTTAACCTTAGCCTCACCAATAGCTTTTGCTTTTATAATAAACTTGCCCTCTTCCGCTAATTTTTTTTCATCTAATTCAATAAACTCATCAGCATTATCAAGTAATTCAAGCTTATATTCTGAATTTCCTTGCTCAATAGAAATCACAACTTGAGGTTCATCTTGTAAAGTATAGTCTAGCTCTACTTCTGTAGCAGACACTTTTAACTCCACAGTTGTATCTATAACCTTCACTAATACCTCAGCTTTTTCATTTTTTCCATCTGTAACTTCAACAATAGCTTCACCAGCAGCTTTAGCAATGACTATAAATTTATTTTCTTCAGCCAATAAAGATTCATCAAGCTCAATGAAATCCAATCCACCTTCAAGTACTTCGATTACGTAATCAAAGTTTCCTGATGTGATAGAAATAGTATCCCTCATTTCCTCTTCAGTATAAGCTGCTAAATCAAGCTCTACTTCTTTTGGAGACACTAATAAATCAACAGTAACATCACCATTAATTACAGTTACATCAATCTTAACTTTTTTTCTTAATTTGTCAGTAACAGATATTTCCGCCGTACTCATTTGCTCTTCAGAAACACCAGTTACAGTAATAACATTTCCAGAGACTGTGGCTTTAGCTACTCTAGGATTGCTAGAAGTAACTTCATAGTCACCATTACCAGACTCAATAACAACATCTCCAGATCCACCATTAGATAACGTCAACTCTGTTTTATCTAAAACAAGTTCGACAGGATCAATAACTTTATCGTCATCATCACTACAAGAGATAAAAATAACGAAAAGTAATAAAAATAAACGAATTGTTTTTTTCATAGTTTTATAATATAAAAATTAAAGGTTTTATTTTTCTTGAATATCTATTAAAGATAATCTAGATAGCATTTCCACATAAGCACCTTGATGTAAAATATCATAGGATTTCTCAGATTTCCCTTCTCGAATATCGGTACTCAATAAATTAGTTTCTTTGTCTTTNCCAATTAGCCAAACATGTCTTAAAGTATTAGCATATAACTCTATATACTTCTTAGCACTCTTATCAACACTATATAGCTCAACAAATCCCCTAAAGGCAATATTATAAAACCAGACATGCCCATTTTCTAATATTTGTATTTCCTCACCCAATACTTGAGAAAACATACGATAGGACCATTTATTATAAATAGCTTCGGCAATCCTGCGTGCATCAACTAAGTATTTCTCTTCATTAGTGATTTTATAGAGTAACACTGCTACTTGCAAAGGTTGACCTGAATTATAGGCATATTTTGGTTTAGAAACCACTATATTCCCTTTTTCATCTTCTTTACAATTATCCCAAAATAAATAATCTAAAGGGTCTTGTAAGCGTTTTAACAACCAATTATAATACGCTATACATTGATCTAAATATTTTTGCTCTTGTGTAGCTAGATAAATTTTAGCACTCAATACTGCACCTGGCGCAGTAGAACAAGTATGCTTTGCATCATGCCGCTCATCCCAATAAATACCACCTCCAGTATAATCATCCGTTCCAACTTGCAAATAATCCCAAACTAAAATAGCTCGATCTAAATATCCTCTAATATTAGTTTGTTTATATAAATCAATCATATCCAACCCAACCCAAGCATTATCATCGTATAGACGCTGATCTCCCGAACCAGGCCAAACAGCATAAGCCTTAGCTTTACCATCTGGTGAATTAATAAACTTTTCAATTTTATTAAAATATAAGTTGTCATAAACTAAGAGCTTATTTTTATAATCTACAGAAGCTTGTGTTGCTTCTCTTAAAGCTGTATAGCCAGAAAAAGCTGCACCATATCCCCAAATTAAAGCAGTGCCTTCCCAATACCCATCTCCTCTAGGATAACTTCCAGCCCATCCCCATGGAGTAACCCAAAATAACTTATTCATTGCATTAAAAAGCGTATCCGCTTTTCCAATAAAAATAGATTCAATATCTGTTTGATTTCCCTCATTATTTTCCCCCTCATCTTTTTGTAACGGAGTTCCTTCTGTTTTAACAGCAGCAGATCGCTTTCCAAATCGACTGATCGCAACTACAGATATTTTATATTTCCCATAACGAGGGACAGATAATAAATAAGATTCTAATTGACCTGGTTTAGTATCTATTATTATAGGATTTGGAGAATAACGAGAAGTATAATTTTCCATTTCATATGCAATCTCAACCTTACATAGTGTCTCACTACTTGGATTTATCCAACTCAGTTGAATTTCATTTAATTTATCAGTAGCATTAGCCTGAAGTCTAGAAATGGGACTAATTGTATCCGTTACTGGATTGAAGTTCACTTTTTCATCATCAGAACAAGCAATAGAACCAATCGCAAAAAATAATAACAGAAGAGAGTATAAATATTTATTCATTTTTTATTGAGTTTTTAATTAGTTTGGACACCCTTTAGTTATAAACCTAGATTTAGCTATCGTACTCTGATTATAGTTACCATCTTTAGCTTCAGCAATTGTCAAGGATGTCTCAAACTCACTATTACTAATATCATTAATACGATTAGTATCAATCCCTTCAGAAAAATTCCAAAAAGCAAATAAGCCTAAAGGACTATTCTCTGTCATGCTACACATATTATCTTTTATTTGTTGCTCGGTTCTCGCAACAGTCCAGACTCTAGCAAATGATACAGCTCCATTTAATGCTCTACGATTCGCACTTGTTGCACGCCCAATAACAAAACGTCCCCCATCATTACTACTTGTTAAGTCAATAGAACTATGAGTTTCCTCTGTTTTCGTGAATTTAATTGTCTCTAATTTGCCATTAATATACATTTTGTATTTTTCATCAACAGCAACTTTATCACAGTCCACAACAAAAGCTAGATTAAACCATTCATTCAAAGGTATTTCCGTTGTTGACTCCATCATTATTTTATCTTTTAATCCCGCAACAGCAAAGACATGAGGCGACTTATCAGGGTCATTTAATCCTCGTATTATTAAATTAGATTCTAAACCTAAAAAAGTCTGTAACCATGCCCAATTATATACTTTACAAGTCATTTCAAAGGTTACTTGCTTACACTCCTTAATCGAAGGGTCTAATCCTGCAATAGAAGAAAAGTCTGTATAACAAAAATAATCGGTTTGTAAATCCAAAGCATACTCAGGTGCATCTACTTTAACTTTTATAGGATTAGACTCTTTTCCCTTTGAATCCTTAAGAATAATAGTTGTTTCCCCATTCATACGCCCTTCAACCTTCACTTTTTTACCTTCAACATAAACTTTAGCAACTAAAGGATTGGCTACACTAGCCTCATAACCACCATTACCCGTCTTTATTATTATATCTTGAACTTCAAACAAGGTACTTAGATTAAATTCTGTAGATTCAACCACTAAGTCCTCTGTCTTTTTAACTGAGACATAAAGGATACTAGACATACCAGTTTTATCCGTAATCCTCATAGCACCTTTACCATTCGATAGCCCTAAGACTCTAAACTTTTTTGTTTCTTCTACATTCGATATATCAAATTTAAATATGTCCTTATCCTCATCTTTTAGATACTCAAACACATAACCAGAATTACCCGATACAATCTCAACCTCTTGTGATTCCTCCCCCAGTTCATCAACATTTAATTTCAAATTATTTGTTGAAAGATAAAGATCAACTATAACATTTACATCATTTGTTACATTCACATTTATAATTGCTGTTTGCTGATATTTATCTTTCACAACTACTATTGTATTGGCTTCAAACTCTTTAGATTTTGCAGTGATTGTTATCACTTCGTCAGTAATAGAAACTATTGCAACATTTTCATTAACTGACACTACATTATAATCACCATTACCCGTCAAAATATTAATTTTTGCAATACCTTCTTGATTTAAGGTTACTTCTGATTTATCAATTGTTAATTTTTCTGGATCGATTTCTTTATCATCGCTACAAGCAATAATAAATAACAACACACAAAACAATCCTATTATTTTTTTCATAGCTATTAGAATAAAGTTAAATTCTATAAATTTAGGTTCACATATTTAAACACAAACAAATATAATAAGGATTCAAACCTCTACCCATACGATTAAGACAGAATAAACATTTTGGCACAAGAGCATACACTTTTGGCAGAATCATCTATAAACGTGGTTTCTAGGCACAGTAAAAAATCTCAGATTAAGTTTTCCGACAAACTATAGATTAATTTAAAATCTTTATTTAACTCTAAAACAAACAAAGGCCACATAAAAAAGAGAGAATATCAATATTCATTTTAGATATAATTAGCCTCAAAGCATAAAAAATCCCCTTAAACAATTAAAAGTTTAAGGGGATTAAAAAACGAAATGAAAATTCTTATTTCACTGAGAACTTATAGATTGTATTATGTGTGTAAGTTTCTCCTGGATCTAATCTAGTAGTAGGAAAATTTGAGTGATTAGGGCTATCTGGAAACTTTTGTGTTTCAAGAGCAAGAGCTTCTCTATATTTTATAGCTTTACCATACTTCCCTTTTGATTTGCCATCAAAAAAGTTACCACTGTAAAACTGTATTCCTGGTTGATCAGTATATACCTCCATATATCTTCCGCATTTAGGTTCATATAGGGTAGCTACTAATTCTATACCGTCAGTCTCCTTATCTATAACCCAATTATGATCATACCCTAAACCATGTTTTAGCTGAATATCATCAGCATCAATTCGATCACCAATAACTGTGGATGTTCTAAAATCTAAAGGCGATCCATCAAGAGATGCTATCTCACCTGTAGGAATCAAAACACTGTCAACTGGTGTTGTATGACTTGCTTTAATACTTAATACATGATCTGTGATAGTTCCTGCTGCTTCTCCTTTTAAATTAAAGAAAGCATGATTCGATAAATTTAAGACTGTAGGTTTATCCGTTGTAGCTCTATAAGCTATCTTAAATTCATTCTCTGGAGTTACTGAATAATTCACATGAATAGTTACATTTCCAGGAAAACCATCCTCACCATCTTTAGCTACAATAGAAAAATCTATAGATTGATCTGTTGCATTATCTACATTCCATACCAACATATCTAATCCTTTCAATCCACCATGCAAAGTTTGACCGTTATTGTTAATGGGCAATTGATAGATTTCTCCATCAAGTTCGAATTGTCCTTTAGCAATTCTATTAGCATATCTACCAACTATAGAACCTAAAAAACGCTCTCCATTATTATATAGGTATCTATCAATGTTCTCATAACCTATTGCAACATCCGCATAATTACCCTCTTTATCAGGTGTCCAAATTGAAACTACACGCAATCCAAAATTTGTCACCTGAACTACTAACCCATTACCCGAATCTAACGTATATAAGGATGTGGGTTGTCCTTCATATTCTGTTTCAAAGGCACTCTTTTCTAATAATGCAAACTCTTGTTTTTGCTTTGTTTGACAAGAAACTAAAAGTAAAACAACTAAAGCATAAAATATTCTTTTCATTCTCTTAATTTATATTGTTAATTCAATTCTTCAACTATTATTTAATTGGATTTGCCTCCACACCATCAAATGTTATTACAACAGGCTTAATGTATCCTTCCTCATCAAAAAACATTTCATCAATACAAGTTTCTCTATTGTTTGCAGCAGTTTCCGTTAAAGGTCTTCTGTGATACACCATATACCAACGATCAGATTTCTCTTCATGGATAATAGAATGATGCCCTGCACTAGTAGCCACTTCAGGATTTTGCTCTAAAACAGTACCTATTCTATTAAATGGCCCCATTGGTCCATCTGCTATAGCATATGCAACAGAATAATCAGGATTACCCCAACCTCCTTCAGACCACATAAAGTAATATTTTCCATCTCGTATAAACATAAAAGGCCCTTCAGTATAGTTCTCTGGTGTTATATCTTTATAAATTTCACCATCTTCAAAAGGAACTAAACCTGTAAAGTTGTCATTTAATTTAACCACATTACACTTTCCCCATCCTCCATAATACATATAATACGATCCATCTGTATCTTTAAATACATATTGATCAATGGGTTGTGCACCATGAACTATTTTATCAATTAACGGTTTTCCTAGATAATCCTTATATGGTCCCTCAGGTTTATCAGCCACCCCTATACCAATACCACCCACTTCATCATTTGTCTTAATATCATTCCCAGCAAAAAACAAGAAGTATTTATCATCCTTCTTTAAAATAGCAGGAGCCCACATCGCCTTATGAATCCACTTAACTTCGTTTGTATCAATAATACGCTCATGCTTAGTCCAATTCACTAAGTCAGGTGAAGAAAAAGCATTTAAAAACACTTGATTCTCATAAACATCTGAATAGGTAGGATAAATCCAGTATGTATCATCGAATATAATACCCTCTGGATCAGCATACCATCCAGGAAACACAGGATTTCCTGACTTTGCTACAGGCTCTGATGTTCCTTTTTTACTTATACCACACGAGGCTAATAAAAAAGAGATTACACCAATAAATAAAAATTTAGTTCTCATTTTAATTTAGTTAAATTTATTATGTATATATTAAAAATCAATGTATTAAAGGAAACTGCGATACTCTTAAGGTAGTACATCCATAAGGAATTAACACTATCTTCTTTATCGGATCAACTCCACCCACACCTACTGAATAAGGTAAAGGACCTGCCATATCATTATATATTTTCCACGATGGAATTTCTTTTGCTTTCACATAAATTTCAATAGGAGCATTTTTACTATTCCAAAAGTAATCAGAATTCAATTTATGAGGAAGTAACTTCACTTCAAAAATATCGTTAGCTTTCTTTTTATCAAAATTCACAATTCCATAATTCCATTTGGTAGTGGGTAGTACCTCCCAATAATACGATCCAAAGTTCTTTTTTTCCTGTTCTTTAAAGTCTATTTTATTCCACTGTTCCTCTATTTTCAAAGCATAAACTAGAGGTCCTCGTTCTATTGAAATAGAATTCTCATACCAACTATCTTGAATAGTAACCTCCATAGGAAACAATAACTCTAATTTATCACCCGTTTTCCAAATTCTATTAATTACTTCTACTCCACTTCTTACATCCTTAGATAATGTTTGTCCGTTAATCTTTATTTCAGCACGTTTACACCAACTAGGTATTCTTATATGAAAAGGAAACTCAACCCTCCCTTTCTTCTTATTGTCAACATTAAAAGTAAAAGATATTATATCGTCCATTGGATAAAAGGTATCCTCGGTAACTGTTACTTTTACACCTTTTCCTACGCAAGCTGTAACCTCTGATGGAGAATAAGATAATGCAGCTAATCCGCCATCAGACGTAGCATACCATAGGTTTTGTGTAAACTTAGGCCATGCTTGATGCATATTAGAAAAGCAACAAGGATAACCTGAAAGTGTTCCAAAAACAACATCCGTACCCCCATGATGAGCATCCTCATAAAAATTACGATGGTGCCGAGTAATCTTAACCTGATTTGCTTGTTGAAAATATTGTTTACACATAAAATCATCTGTAATTTGGGTAGGTAATGCATTAAAAGCTATTTTCTCTAGCTGCTCAACAAAATCTAAATCTCCAGTAATCTCTATCATTTTTTCTAATGAAAACATCTTCTCTACAATAGCACATAACTCTACACCTTGAGTTGGATTATTTCCATGTAGCCCTTCATCAGCCCCATACATTCCTTGAGCCTGACCATTGTATTTTTTTATATCTGCCAGTCCTTTTTTTACTGCAAAATAATAAAGACTATCATGCGTCTGCTGAAAATATATAATAGGCTCTTTTATTCCTTGAGCTAGATTGACACAGTGAATACTATTAAATGTTGACATAGCATCAGTATGTAAAAACATATGAGTAAAGTTATGCCCTTGCCTATGTAACAATTCTCCTAACTCTAATAAAAAGCCCTCTTCTGTTAAGTTGTAGAGCCAATGTACAGCTTGAAGATTATCCCCCATTCGATATAAAGCCCAAAAAGTCCAATTACCTAAAGGCTTTAAGGGTAATGTTTGAAGCTGATACTTAAAATAGTTCAACATAAAAGAAAGAACTCTTTCGTCTTGTGTGGCTGAGTAATATTGCTGTAATATTTTAAGAACGACCATTCTAGGCCACCAATCTGCCGAGTTATCTCGCTGTAAACCAGGCTCTGAAGTATAATCCACTGAAGGACCAAAATAGCCACTTTCCTGTTGGCTATTCAAAATCCACTCAATCCAAGGTTTTACCTTATTTTTTAACTCTTCATCATCTAAAATATAAGCTAATGGAAGTAAACCATCAATCCAATAAGGACCTCTTTCCCACTGATCACCATCGCCTCCCAGCCAACCATTACGCTCACCCATCACAGAAGGATAAAGGTTATCCATATTCCCTGTAGCTCCACTTCTTTGACTCTTTAACATTTCAAGTAACCAACCCTTAGCTTTAATTGTCCCTAAAGGGAGTTCTGTATAAGTTTTTTCGAGTAAAGGTGAAACATTAAAAATTAAGGGATACTTAGAGGTACTCTTAGCATTAGTAAAAGAAAACATTAGAATGAAAAAAAGAAAACTTAGCGTTTTCTTCACAGCAATTCGAGAGTAAGTTAACATGTATAGTACAAGTATTAGTTGGTTAATTTTTCATTACTCTAGGCAATTTACTAAAACATATCTAAACACATCTTCTTTTTATTATACTTATTCCTTATATATTGTATTTTGTTCTATATTGAACCAATATTATCCTTTTAAGACCTATAACTATGACAAATAGCTTTCCATCTCGCAGAAATTTCATAAAGAGAATATCCTTATTAACTGGTGCGGCACTACTAACTCCTAACCTATTAAAGTCACAAACAAAACAAAAAAGTTCAACAACTTCATTTATAGACCAACTTAAACCAGCCATAAAAAAAGGTGGTTTTGAAATGAAAGATTATTGGATATGGGGTTCATCAATCATAAAAGGAGAAGATGGACTATACCATATGTTTGCTGATAGGTGGCCAAAAGAACTAGGCTTCAACTCTTGGATAACAGCTTCAGAAGTTGTTCACGCTATAGCTAAAAATCCGCAAGGACCTTATGAATTTGTAAACATAGCTTTACCTAAAAGAAAGTCTTCTTTTTTTGATGGATTAGTTACGCATAACCCTCGTATTATTAAATACAAAAATACTTATTATTTATATTACTTTGGTACTACTTACAATTTCCCAACCCCTTCTGCTAATGAGGCATGGCAAGACGACTATTTTGAAAAAGCTTGGATGAATAAGCGAATAGGTATTGCATGGTCTAAAAACATAAATGGTCCATGGAATAGATTAGATAAACCTATATTAGAACCACGCCCACAAAAATGGGATGCCACCATAACCACCAATCCCTCTCCTGTAATTGATCCGTTAACAAAACGCATTCTCATGGTCTACAAGTCTTCTTCATTTTCTTCAGCTCCTCCTCTTATGTTAGGAATTACAGAAGCAAAGAAACCACTGGGTAAATACAAGCGACTAACGGATGAGCCCATTTTTAGATTCGACAATCACACAAAAGATAATGATGTTGAAGACCCCTTTGTATGGCATAATGGAGAATACTTTGAACTTATAATGAAAGATCGATTCGGACATATTTGTGGAGAAGATGGTGCAGGCCTCCATGCAACATCACAAGATGCTATTCAATGGCACCTATCAAATCCTGTAAAAGCATATTCTAGAACAGTTCAATGGAATGATGGAACACAAACCATACAAGCTAATTTGGAACGGCCTTTTTTACTAATTGAAGAAGGAAAACCAACGCATTTGTTTCTTGCTACGGGTGAAGGAGAATCTCCGTGGAATTTCAAACGCACTTGGAATATGGTAATTCCATTAATATAAAAAATATTTAGAGTAAATAAAAAAGCCCTTACTTGAATAAGTAAAGGCTTTTGACTTTCTGTGGGTGTTGACGGATTCGAACCGCCGACCCTCTGCTTGTAAGGCAGATGCTCTGAACCAGCTGAGCTAAACACCCCTTGTTCTTTTGAAGCGTTGCAAAGGTAAGCTTTATTTCAGAACTCACAAACTTTTAGGCTTCTTTTTTATTATATTTTTTTCAAGTTAGTCTATTGTGCTCTAGCAGGATTACCAACAGCAACAACATCAGATGGTAAATCTTTTGTTACCACACTGCCTGCACCAATAATACATCGATCTCCAATCGTTACACCAGGACAAATAATTGCTCCACCTCCAATCCAACAATCCTCACCTATAGATACAGGAGAAGCTTTCTCTAATCCTTTTCTTCTTTCTATATAATTCATAGGGTGATGTATAGTATATATTTGAACAGAAGGTCCAATTCTTGTATATGCTCCAATATGAATATCCCCTCCATCAAGAAAAACACACCCATAGTTTACAAACACATGCTTTTCTAATTTTATACCATCACCATAATCGCACCAAAACTGGGGACAAATAAAAGAAGTTGCTGGAATACCTGGAATCAAATTAGTCAAAGCCTCTTCATAGCCAACACCTCTTAGTATAGTGGAATTAAAAATCTGAAGATTTAATTTAGTTTGCCAAAGAAGGGATTGCAACTCTTCATCCATAATATTCACCCATTCACCATTTCTTAATTTCTCTCGTGTCATTTTTCTGTTTTGACTTACTAATTATGTGTACAATAAAAAAGATGGATTCAAAGGCTTTGAATTAGGGTCGTATGTAAATCCCTCCCAATTAAATTGAAATAAATCCTTTTCCGTTTTTAATTTATTCTGTATAATGAAACGAGCCATAGCCCCTCTGCACATTTTTGTATACACTACAATCGTTTTTCTTTTTCCAGATTTTAATAACTGAAAAGAAGGAGTTATTACCTCTACTTCATTCTCCACATGCTTCCAATCAAATAAGCGTTTCATTTCTGCACTTGCTAGATTACACAACACTCCCCCAGCCTCCTTTATTTCTGTAATAAACTGATCGGTTAATCGCTCCCTCCAAAAAGAATATAAAGACTTACCCCCTAATTCGGGTAACTTAACTCTACCCTCTAATCGATAAGGATGAATTAAATCTTTAGGACGCAACAAGCCATAACAAAAGGAGGTCAATCGTAAGTGATTTTGAGCATAATTCCAATGCTCAACAGTAAAAGATTCGGGATTTAATTTTTGGAATACAATACCCGAATAACTTAATACGGCAGGAATTGTTACACTATCAGGTGATAAAAAAACTTCATATCGCTTAAAGTTTTCAACAGCAAGCTCTTTACTAATACCTAATTCTCGCTCTAATTCTCCAATATCATATTGAGACATGGCCATAGCTATATCATTAGCCTCCTTTTGATAAAAAGGAATAGAAGGATTCAATACTTCCACAAAAGTTTCATCCACCATTATTTTGGCACAAGATAATAATACTAACATAATCGGCTTCTATTTCTTCTTAATGGTACACAGAACCGTGTTGGAAAGTTCTTGTACTAAGATAAGAATAATCATCTAAAAAAAGAGTTTCTGAACAATTTGTTCAAAAACTCTTTTATATTTTAAGTCCACAAGAAAAAACAGTTATCTCTATTTATATTCTTGCCAACTCTTTATTTGTATATCATTTAAGTCAAGTTCACAAAATGCTTCTATAAATGCACTAGCTAATCTTGCATTGGTTATTAAAGGTATATTATGATCAATAGCTGCCCGACGAATACGGTATCCATTAGTAATCTCTCGTTTCGATAGATTCTTAGGAATATTCACAATTAAATCAAACTTATGATCGGCAATTAATCGCATAACATTAGATTCAGCATCTGGCTTTTCATCAGGCCAATACACTGGTTCAGTCTTCACTCCATGAGCATTTAAGAAGGCTGCTGTTCCTGCACTACCATATAACTCATAACCTTTATCGAAAAGCATACGACTCGCCTCTAGCAAGTCTACTTTAGACTTCATTGCTCCTGATGAAAACATTACAGACTTCTTAGGAATTTCAAATCCTGTAGAGATCATAGCATTTAATAACGCCTCAGAAAAATCATCTCCAAGACACCCAACTTCTCCTGTTGAAGCCATATCAACTCCTAATACAGGGTCTGCTTTATGCAAACGAGAGAATGAAAACTGAGGAGCTTTAACACCAATCCAATCAATATCAAACGCCGTTCTATCTGGTTTCGTATAAGGGGCATCTAACATAATGCGTGTTGCTGTTTCAATAAAGTTTCGTTTAAGTACTTTAGAAACAAATGGGAAACTACGAGATGCGCGTAGATTACACTCAATTACTTTTACCTCATTATTACGAGCTAAAAACTGAATATTGAATGGACCAGAAATATTTAACTCCTTAGCTATTTTCTTACATACTTGTTTAATACGTCTAGCAGTTGCAAAATATATTTTTTGAGCTGGAAATACTAATGTAGCATCACCAGAGTGAACTCCAGCAAATTCCACATGTTCTGAAATTGCATATTCTACAATTTCTCCATTTTGTGCTACAGCATCAAACTCTATCTCTTTAGTATTTAATAGGAACTGAGAAACTACAACAGGATACTCTTTAGATACATTGGCTGCCATTTTTAAGAAGTTTTCTAATTCTTCTTCGTCATGACACACATTCATCGCAGCACCAGATAAAACATAAGAGGGTCTAACTAATACTGGAAATCCAACTTCCTTAACAAAACCTTTTACATCATCTAACGAAGTCAACTCTTGCCATGCTGGTTGATCAATACCTAGTTGATCTAACATAGCTGAAAACTTATTTCTGTTTTCTGCACGGTCAATAGATATGGGAGAGGTTCCTAATATAGGAACTGACTGACGATGTAATTTCATTGCCAGATTATTGGGTATTTGCCCTCCTACAGAAAGAATAACTCCTCCTGGTTGCTCTAAATCAACAATATCTAAAACACGTTCAAAAGAAAGTTCATCAAAATACAACCTATCACATTCATCATAATCAGTAGAAACAGTCTCAGGATTATAGTTTATCATAATTGATTTATATCCTAATTTTCGAGCTGTTTGAACAGCATTAACTGAGCACCAATCAAACTCAACCGAACTACCTATGCGATAAGCTCCCGACCCTAAAACTATAACAGAACGTTCATTCTTATAGTAATTTACATCATACCCTTTATCCCCATAAGTCATATAAAGATAATTTGTTAAATCGGGATGCTCGGAGGCTATTGTATTGATACGCTTCACAGCAGGAAGAACTCCTAACTCTTTACGATATGCACGAACTTTTAGATTCTCTTTTTCCATATTTCCTTTGGGATTCAATACAAAGCGAGCTATTTGAAAATCCGAAAAACCTAAACGCTTAGCCTCTCGCATTACATCTTCAGGAATATCCTTTATTTCTTTATATTCTTCTAGCTTTTTGCTGTAATCAACAATATTTTTAAGCTTTCCTAAAAACCAAGGGTCAATTTTAGTCAACTCATTCAATCGGTCAATTGAATATCCTTTTTCTAAAGCCTCAGCAATAGCAAATACACGTAAATCTGTAGGGTTTGCCAACTCCTCATCTAAATTATCAAAATGCACTCCATGATTTCCTATAAATCCATGCATACCTTGACCTATCATACGAAGTCCTTTTTGAATCACCTCTTCAAAAGAGTGCCCAATAGACATAATTTCACCTACCGACTTCATACTCGAACCAATCTCTCTAGAGACTCCGGCAAACTTCACTAAATCCCAACGAGGGATTTTACAAATCATATAATCCAACTTAGGAGCTTCATAAGCTGAGTTGGATGTTCCCATTTCTCCTATTTGATCTAGTGTGTACCCTAAACCTATTTTTGCAGCAACAAATGCTAAAGGATAACCTGTTGCTTTAGAAGCTAAAGCTGAAGAGCGACTCAGCCGAGCATTTACTTCAATAACACGATAATCGTTAGTCTCTGCATTAAAAGCATATTGAATGTTACACTCCCCAATAATATTTAGATGACGAATACATTTTACTGAAATATCATTAAGCATTTTCAGTTGTTCTTTATCCAATGTACATGTAGGAGCTACAACAATTGATTCACCAGTATGGATACCTAGAGGATCAAAATTCTCCATTCCTGCTACTGTAAAACAATGATTGTTTTTATCGCGTATAACTTCAAACTCTATCTCTTTCCAGCCTTTTAAAGATTCCTCTACTAATATCTGTTTAGAAAAAGTAAAAGAACTCTCAGCTAACTCTACAAACTCTTTTTCATCTTTGCAAATTCCACTTCCCAGTCCTCCTAGAGCATAAGCAGAACGAACCATTACAGGGTAACCTATTTTACGAGCAGCTTCTAAAGCATCTGGTAAGTTTTCAACTGCTTTACTTATAGGGGTTTTAACCTCTATTTCATTTAATTTCTTTACAAATAAGTCGCGATCTTCAGTCTCCATTATAGTATCTACTGAAGTACCTAAAACTTTAACACCATATTTTTCAAGCGTACCATCCTCATACAATTCCGTACCACAATTCAATGCAGTTTGACCTCCAAAGGCTAAAAGTATTCCATCTGGACGCTCTTTTTTTATAATTTCAGTTACAAAATGAGTAGTTACTGGAAGGAAATAAACAGTATTTGCTATTCCTTCTGATGTTTGAATAGTTGCAATATTTGGGTTCACTAACACTGAATGAATCCCTTCTTCCTTCAATGCTTTTAACGCTTGTGATCCAGAGTAATCAAACTCGCCAGCTTGTCCAATTTTTAATGCTCCTGATCCCAGTACAAGAACTTTTTTAATTTCCTTTTCTACCATGCTCTTAAATATAATATGTTGTTTTAACGAAAATGCAAAAAAAAAGCGTTATCCCAAGGGATTAACGCATCTTACTTATTTTCTCAATGATTAATTGAAAGGAACAGTTTTCCTGCTTTACTAGAAAAGCATCAAAATAAAGTGGGGTTCCAATTCCTGTTTTCTGATGAATCATTGGTGTATCAAAGTTTTTGCAAAGTAAAGACTTATTTCACATATTACAAATAATAATCCAATCTTTTTGTTTACTTTTGTATAAATATAGATTATAGAATTAAGATTAAAAATAATGGAGACAGTTGTTAGTGGTATTCGACCCACAGGAAATTTACATTTAGGAAATTATTTCGGTGCAGTTAAAAACTTTCTACAAATGCAGAATGACTATAATTGTTCATTCTTTATAGCAGATTGGCACTCATTAACTACTACAGCTAAGCCTGAGAATATAGTTCAAAGTGCACGAACTATATTAGCAGAATATTTAGCTTGTGGACTAGACCCAGATATAGCTACTATTTATGTACAAAGTGATGTAAAAGAAGTATTAGAGCTTTACTTATATTTAAACATGAATGCATATCTTGGTGAATTAGAGCGTACTACAACATTTAAAGAAAAAGCTCGTCAACAACCCAATAATGTAAATGCAGGACTCTTGACTTATCCAACACTTATGGCAGCAGACATATTAATTCACAAAGCTGTAAAAGTTCCTGTTGGAAAAGATCAAGAACAAAATATGGAGATGGCAAGAAAATTTGCTCGTCGTTTTAATCACCTATATGAAGTCGATTTCTTTCCTGAACCTGAGTCGTTTTATTTTGGTAAAGAAGCTATAAAAATACCAGGATTAGATGGTTCTGGAAAAATGGGTAAATCGGATGGCAATTGCATTTATCTGATGGACGATGAGAAAACAATTCGTCAAAAAGTAATGAAAGCCGTTACAGATTCTGGACCCACGAAGGCTAATAGTGAAAAGCCAGAAGTTATTGAAAACTTATTTACTTTCTTAGATATTGTTTCTGATAAAGAAACTTATGACTTCTATAATGAACAATGGAATACTTGTTCTATTCGTTATGGTGATCTTAAAAAACAATTAGCTGAGGACATAAATAAATTCTGTGCTCCTATTAGAGAAAAGATAAAAGAGTACTCAGCAAACACTGAGTTATTAGATAAAATTGCAAAGCAAGGTGCTGAGAAAGCACAAGAAAGTGCATCTAAGACCTTGAAAGAAGTACGACAGATTATTGGATTCCGTCCATAATTAAATTAGACTACTTAAAATCTAGATATAAATTGCCCAATCAATCTTCCAATAAGAGATTAGGTTGGGCAATTTTATACATAACAATATAAAATCTGAATTACGATTCACAATAACTTGATGTGAATCGTAATTATTATTCAACTAGTTATTCCTCTTTTTTATCATCAGTAAGCATACTAATTAATAGGTCTAGAGCATCTAGCTAATATGACCTAGGCAAACACACAACATGACTAGGACATACAATAGAGATGGTATTACTTTATAATAAACCTTTACCTTTACCTTTTACTTAATCTCATACTCTATTCAATAATTCAATGGAATGTATCATAAAAAAAGCCAAAGAAGCGGCGATTACTATCTAAACACTCCTTTGGCTTAAATTATATTAAAAATCTACCCCTTTTAAAAAGGATAGCAACTATTCTACAACTTCTACAAGTACCATTCTATTTAGATAGTCTTTGTCATACTTATCTACCCCTCCCACAGACTGAACTGCTAATCTATTTCTATCAATATTATAAGTATTAACTAAAACTTCTACAACAGATTGAGCGCGTTGCTTACTAAGTCGTTTATTAAGATCTGCACTTCCAGTAGAAGCATCAGCAAACCCTGTTAAGTTAAATTTCAAATTAGGATATTGTTTCATTTGATCGGCTAAAAAACCTAAATTAACAACTTCTTGAGACGATACTGAAGAAGAACCTATAGCAAAAAAGACCGCTCTTGGCGCTATATCGGGTGTTGTTTTTTCAGTTTCCTTAATGATTGCAACCTCTGGTTTTCTCTCTGCTTCTAATAGTTGAGCTTCTAAATTTTGATTTTGAGAAGCCATCTCGTTCATTTTATCACGCATTAATTTTAATTCAGCCTCTGAAATAACTTGACGTGCAACTTGAGGTTTTCTAAATCCTGAAGGATTGAAATGATAAGTTACACCTGCTGTAACACTTACAACACCATCTAAATCACGACTTCCACCCAACTGATCATCAAACTTATTCTGAGTTCCCATTGAGGCTAACTCTAAATTTAGATCCCAAGAATCTGCTACTTTAAACCGATTTATAATTCCAAAGTTAAGAGCTAATGCTTGTCTCTTAGACTTACTATATGTATGTGTTAAACCACCTCCAAGATAAGGGATTACTTCGTAAACACGATCAGGATTATATCCTGCTATTAAACTACTTAAGTTAAACAACACATCACCATGCAAATTCATATAATTGAATTTCTGCTTGTAATACCCCTCATCCTTATTCCAAGATTTAGTAAAATCATTCTCAGTATAACTAAACCCTCTAGCTTGTAATCCGCTATATTGTAGGCGAAGACCTATACCAGGAGTAAACCACTTACCTACCCCAAAATTCAAAGTTGGACTAATTCGTTTTCCAAAGCTACCTGCAGTATCATCATTACCAAACAAAACTTCTGCACCTCCACCTAAAGAGAAAAACCAATTACTACCAAAATTATTAGTGAATACTTCATGCTTGTTACCTGTTGCATTATCATATTGTACTTCTTGCGCATCAACTGAAGCTGATGCTATTACTAACAAGAAAATAAATAGCGTTAACCATCTTTTCATAATTCTAGATTTTTATATTACATAGAAAATATCACTCACTATAAAACATAACAAGGCAGAGTTCTCTTTTGTTCAAATACATTACTTACATACTGCATTTTTGAAAGAAACTTTAGTGTAAACTAGTCAAATCTCTTTTTTATATCTTCATCAAGCCAAGTAGTTAAAACGGGTAATCCATTAGGTGTATAATTGGGGGTTTTACATGAAAAAAGAGCATTTACTAAAGCTATAATTTCAGTATTACTTAATACTTGACCATATGCGATAGCAGCAGCCTCAGCTAAAGTTAATGCTAGGTTACTTTGAATCTCCTGCTTTACATCGCTACCTTTATGTATAGCCGTTTCAATCATATTCTTAATTAAAACAATAGGATCAAGACCATCGGTTCCAGAAGGTACGCCATTGATGGAGTAAGAACCTCCACCTAGGTTTGATAATTCAAATCCTACCAGAGATAAGTCTTCCTGAATACTCTCAAGAATAGAGACTTCAGCAGCTGTTAGTTCAACCATTTCGGGAAATAAAACACCTTGCGAAATACCCTTCTGGTTCTTAATTTGTTCCATATACTGATCAAAAAGAACTCTAACATGTGCACGATGTTGATCAATCACCATTAAGCCCGATTTAATAGCAGTTAAAATATATCTTCCCTTATATTGTAGATGGGTTGCTCCCTCCTCTACTACATTTTGAGTTTTCTCTCCATAAAGTGACGGTTCCGATGGCACAACAACAGACTGCTCCTCCCAATTACTATCATCAAAAGGTTCGTCTATATCCTGATTTATTTTACTAGCTTTTGGTTGTCCAACATCTCCAGATTTCCAATTTATAGGAGCTCTAGCATAATCTTCACCTGTTGTCTGGAAAGGATTAAAAGTCTGATCCAAATTAATATCTGGAAAAGAAACAGGTTGTTCATCTTCAAATATAGGAATTTCAGGCATTCCTTCTTGATCAAAATCAATAGAAGGCACCTCATTAAATTTACCTAATGACTCTTTAATAGCTGCAGAAAGTATTTGCCAAATTCCTTGCTCATTCTCAAATTTAATTTCTGTTTTGGTTGGATGAATATTCACATCTATTTGAGCGGGATCAACATTTAGATAAAGAAAAAAAGGTATCTTCTCATCTGCAGGGATTAATTCCTCATAGGCATCCATCACTGCATTATAAAAATATGGATGGCGCATATAACGCCCATTAGTAAAGAAAAACTGCTGAGCTCCTCGTTTTCGTGCGGATTCTGGTTTACCAACAAAGCCTGTTACCGAAACCATACTTGTATCTACATCTACATTAAGTAGTTGCTGATTCATACGTTTACCAAAAACATTCACAATACGTTGTTTAATAGGAGCTGCTGGCAAATCAAATAATTGCGTATCATTACTAAATAAAGAAAAACTGATATCAGGATTAACTAGTACAATACGTTCTATCTCATTTAGAATGTGGTTTAATTCAGTGGCATTAGATTTTAAGAATTTTCTACGAGCTGGTACATTAAAAAATAAATTCTTTATAATGAATTGACTCCCCTTTGGACAAGAAATTAATTCTTGTTTCTTAAACTTTGAACCCTCAATTACAACATGAGTTCCTAACTCTTCATTATTTCGACGAGTTTTTAATTCCACTTGGGCAATAGCAGCTATAGAAGCCAAGGCTTCGCCTCTAAATCCCATAGTACGTAAAGCAAATAAATCACTCGCATTCTGAATTTTAGATGTAGCATGTCGTTCAAATGATAATCGAGCATCGGTTTCGGTCATCCCCTCTCCATCGTCAATCACTTGAATAACACTCTTTCCTGCATCAGTAATAATGACTTGAATATTCTTTGCTCCGGCATCGATTGCATTTTCGACAAGTTCTTTTACAACAGATGCAGGCCTTTGTATTACCTCTCCTGCAGCTATTTGATTAGCTACTGAATCTGGCAATAAATGAATTATATCACTCATAAAACAACTTTCTAATTCTAATTAAAATGTCAAACTTCCCGTATGTAAATAATGCCATATATAGATAAGAAGTAAAATTAAAATAATTAAAACACCCACATGAAGTGGTTGTCTGTTTTTTTTCTTTCTTCTCTTTAAATGAGTCGAAGCCTCTACAAACTTTCCTCTTATCTCCTCGGCAGAATATTCTTTGGGTTCCAATAGACCAAGTTCTCTTTTAGCCTCTTCTTCCATTTTCTTAAGCCTCTCTTTACGTTCATCATAATATATATACGTAGGCTTATATTCTTTTGGTTTTCTCATTTTAAACATCATACTTACCTCCTTTGTATTTGGGTTCTTTTAGATATATCAATAGGCTCTCTATCTGACTTCTTCAACTTAGCTTCTTCTGCTTTAGGGCGCCATTCAAAAATATCCTCTCTATTCTTAGGACGAATATAATCAAACCATTGAAAATTGGCTAAACGCAGTTTATCCTCTGGTATTTGATCCATAGGATAAAGGACACCATTCGATTTAGGACTCATAATCATTCGTTCAACCTTCTGTTCTTTAAAGAACAAATTCAACTGACTTGTTTCTGATGTATTCATTCCAATCATTGTACTATCTTCTTCTTGAGGATAAAAGACCACCAATACATTACCTATAATATTAACTTCATGCAATTGATTATCTTCGAAAAAGGCTTTTATCTCTTTTCCAGAAATCTGATTATAGTGAATAGTATCCTTTTGTTCAACTACTAGCGTTTGATTTATTATATGTGCCCAATCTATCTTATTATCTTTTATATAAGCTTTAATCTCTTCTCCAAGTAGTTGCTGTTCTCCTGTCCATAAAATAGGATCGTAATACATGGTTATACAAGAATCCTTGGAATTATACGTTAAAGAATCAGCAACTCCCTGTAAGTCACTTCTAAACATCCTTACTTTATGATACGCCATTACATCACGATAAACCGAATCTGTATTTAAATGATAAGTATTCATCTTTAATGTATCCCCATGGATAAATAAACTATCTTGTTGAGAATAATCAACAACCACCGCTTTTCCTGTTGCATAAGCAAACTCGGTATGTTCATTATAGTAACAATAATCCCCCATTAACATATTCTTATTAATGGTATCATTCATCTCCACATCATAAAAAGCTTCTCCATACCCCATACGACGGTCATAATAGAGGCTATCTCCTGTTAATTGACGCCCACCGCTTGTTAAAACAGAACGATCCATTAATTCAGCTTGGTCGTCAAGAGTATTATAAAATCCTCTTTCTGAATAAATGTGGTTATCTTGATTATAAATATCTGACGGTCCTAAAATAGTCGCTAACTTAGTTTCTGTATGATACTTTAAAGTATCCGACGTTAACATAAATCGAGGATTATCTAATGTTACCTCGTGATTAAAGACCGCCAATTTAGTAGAAGGACTATATTCTCCCCAATCGGAGGTTAGTACATTTTCCTCATCCGACAAAATACCTCCTTCAAAATAATAACCTAGATTATATAATCTATCATAATTTAGACTATCTGTAATTAAAGTAGTATTTCTATTAATAAGCTTAACATTACTGCGTAACTGAGCTATTTGCGACATCCCATCATAAAAAAGATAATCTCCATAGATAAAAAGAGTATCCCCTTGCTCCATTCTTACGTTACTAAATGCCTCAACAGAGTTAGTTTTTTCATAAATTAAGGCACTATCACAATACATATACATACTATCGTGACGTAACTTTACATTACCTAATAAAAGCTGGACATCAGGGCGCGTTTTTTTATCCACTTTCCCCTTATCTGCATGTAATAAATCTACTCTAGTCTTCCTTTCTTGTTGTTTCTGATCTTGTGCATACAAAGTCATACTACACAAAACAAACAAAACAAAAAGACTACGATATAATATGCTATTGGTCTTTTTCTTTGATTTAATCATTAATCATTCCATTGATTATTCATCAAGCCAACCAGGATATTTAAACTCACAATCTCTCCAACCTTCATTAATACGAACATAAGTTTCTTTTTGTTTTTTAAGTATCCACTGATCAATCATTTCATCTGTTTTTTTACTTAAAACAATTTCCTTAAGACTTTGATAGTCATCGGATATAGTAGCTTTATGTCCATCAATTCGAGATCTCAATTTAACAATGACACAAATCTCTTTACCATCTTTCTCATTGATCATTGTAAAAGCATCTGATATTTCACCCACCTTCATTTTATCTACAACTTTTGCTATTTCTTGAGGTAGTTGTTGCATTTCAAAACGAGCCGTACCCGTGTATGGATTGGGTAACAAACCATAGTTATTTCGAGTATCTTTATCATGAGATAAAATTGAAGCAGCATCATCAAATGAAAACTTGTCTCTACGAATATCATCAGCTATAGAGTCTAAACGTAAAACACCCGCTTCTAAATCTTCTGGGTCAATGCGTGGTTTTAATAAAATGTGACGTGTATTAACCCTGTCTCCTCTTTTTTCAATTAGCTGTATAATATGAAATCCAAACTCAGACTCTACAATTTTAGATACTTTATTAGGATCTTGTAAGTTAAAAGCCACATTAGCATATTCAGGAACTAATTGTCCCCTTCCCTCAAAACCTAACTCCCCTCCTTTTATAGCGCTTAACTTATCTTCTGAGTATAACCTAGCTAAAGTAGAAAATGAAATCTCTCCATTGTTAATTCTTTCTGTATAATCACGAAGCTCTTTCTTAATTCTTTCTTCCTCTGCAATTGACACTTTCGGTTGATGAGTTATTATTTGAACTTCAACTTGTGTCGGTATATAAGGAATACTATCAGAAGGCAAATCATTAAAATAACGACGAACTTCAGCAGGAGTTACTTTTACTTCTCCCACTAATGTTTGTTGCATTTTTTGAACGGTTAATCCATCCCGTGCATTATCACGCATAGCCTCTCTAATCTCTGTCGATGTTTTATTGAAATACTCTTCCATTTTTTCTCTTGAACCAATAGCCTCAATGTATTGGTTGGTTAAGAAATCGACCTGTTGAATTACTTCAGATTCTGATACCTCCACACTATCTATGGCAGCCTGATTCAAAAAAAGCTTTTGAACAGCTAGTTGCTCAGGAATTACACAATAAGGGTCTCTATCGAATTTTTGCCCTTGACTTAATGCATGTAATCTAGCTTCTTCAACTTCAGACTTTAATATTGCTTCATCTCCGACAACCCAAACCACCTCATCAATAACATTGGTTTGTGCTTGAAGGAAAAATCCATTTAGAATAAACACTAAAAGGAGTAAAAGCTTAGGACGTGTATAACTTTTCATGTTATCCATTTAATAATTGTATTTTATTTTGTTTCTTTTTATTGCTTTCTCATATAAGTCGCCTTTTACTTGCTGTATAAAATCGACTTGCTTATAATTTACTAAAATATCATTTATTTTTTGTTTTGCATATTCAAGTGGCTCTTGTTCACCTATCTGACGCACCTCACTGATGTTTAAAAAGTAATAATAAGCACTGTCTTTTAATTCTATATGTTGCTTTTTATCAACCAATTGATTTAATGTAAATGAATTTCTTGGCAACATATCTAATACAGCTCCAGCAGGAATCCATTTATCGTAAAAATACTCATATTTTACGGCATTATGCAAACTATATTTTTCTAAATTTTCTATCGCTATACTATCTTTTTGTTTGTACCACTTTCTAACATTATTTATACCCATAGCTGCTGATGGTACTTTCATAAATAAACCTTGAATCATAGGTTGTTCTAAAACAAAAAGCTCCCTATGCTCATTATAGTATTTCTCTACTTCTACATCGGAGATATTTGTAGCCAAACGTTGCCTTATTAGTTCTTGTTTATAAGCATGAATTATAAGAGACTTTTTATAATTCTCAACTAATTGTTCTATTGTTTCCATATTTGGAACATTACGCTTAGCTTTATCATAGAGTAACTCTTCTTCTATCCAAGAACGAATAAATTGCTCTGCTAACAAAAGGCTATCATCACTATTCACAGCATTTACAATCACAGGAACCAAATCTTCTTTATATAAAAAATC
>JGI24708J26588_10000822_pt1 | contig 25211 bp, 16 predicted proteins | sample BioPla1DNA2_FD_26588 | JGI IMG/M metagenome (IMG submission 26588) | reverse complement strand
TAATAAATACTTGGTATAGATAAGCTTGCTAATAAATACTTGATATAGAGAAGCTTGCTAATAAATACTTAGTATAGATAAGCTTGCTAATAAATACTTGATATAGAGAAGCCAGATAATAGATACTTGATATAGATAAGCTTGCTAATAAATACTTGGTATAGATAAGCTTGCTAATAAATACTTGATATAGATAAGCTTGCTAATAAATACTTAGTATAGAGAAGCATGATAAGATAATGAATATTTGATATAGAGAAGCTTGATATTTAGATACTTCATATCGAGAAATTTCATATAGTATAAAATTGTAAATGACGTAGAAGGGTATGGTGATTTTTATGCAACTAAAAGAATATATCAAAGAACATCGGATTATTTCAGATGGATCTATGGGTACATACTACTCCAATTTAGTCAATCAGACAGGTGCCGTATCAGAGTTTGCTAACTTATCGTCACCAGAAATTATTGAGCAGATACATTTGGAATACTTACAAGCGGGTGCTAGAATTTTACGTACCAATACCTTTGCAGCCAATACAGTAGTCCTAAAGGAAAATGAAAATAGGATTAGGGATATCATAGAAGCTGGATGTAGAATTGCTAAAAAGGCAGTTGAAAATTTTCATGACAGTATGGAACCCAAGGAACGAGTTTGGATTCTTGGAAATATCGGACCAATTCCGGAAGAAGGAGATCGTAAAGAGAAGGATATCCTTAAGGAATACCAGGGAATATGTGATATTTTTATAGAAGAAAAACTGGACGGAATTCATTTTGAAACCTTCCCCGGTTTACGCTATATCGAAAAATTAGTTCCCTATATTAAAGAAAGAAATCAGGATATGTTTATCTTATCTAGCTTTTCCGTAGACAAGAATGGTTATAGTGCAGAAGGGATTGGTGCCTCCCGTCTTCTGGATATGGTGAGTGAGATTGATGGGATCGATGGCTGTGGCCTGAATTGTGGAGTGGGTTCTGGACACATGGTTCAGATTGTAAAAAACTTATCCATACCTGAAAACAAGATTATCTATATTGCCCCTAATGCAGGCTATCCAGAGCAAATGCATAATCGGATGGTTTTTATGGATAATGCAAGATATTTTGCTGAGAATATGCGTATCATTGCCCAGCAAGGGGTTGATATTATTGGTAGTTGTTGTGGAACAAGTCCCCAATATACGAAAAAATTAACCGAATATATTGCCCTAGATGAGCCTGCTCGAAAAATCCATGATCAAAGAAGGATGGAACTACCAAAGGAAAGTCCCATTAAGGAGAATGATTTTATAGCAAAATTGCATAAGAATCAAAAAGTGATTGCAGTAGAATTGGATCCTCCCTATAATGCCGATGTTCAAAAGATTATGGAATGTGCTCATAAATTAAAAGCTCTAGGGGCAGATGTCATAACCATTGCAGATTCCCCCATGGGAAGAAGCCGTGTGGATTCTGTATTAATGGGTGTTAAGATTGCCCAGGAAGCAAATATACCAGTTATGCCCCATATTTGTTGCAGGGATCGGAATATGATATCCATGCGGTCGGTAATCTTGGGAGCCTATATTCATGGAATTCGAAATTTGCTATTAGTTACAGGAGATCCCATTCCTGGGGAGAGTAGGCAATCAACCACAGGGGTGTTTGACTACAACTCCATTCGATTGATGAATTTCGTAAAAGAAATGAACCTAGAGCATTTTTCCACAGATTCCTTGTCTTATGGCGGTGCCTTAAATTATAATCGAGGCAATATAGACAAAGTAATCGATCGAATGAAACGAAAAATGGAAGCAGGAGCTGGCTTTTTCCTGACCCAGCCAGTATACACAGAAGAAGATGCAAAACGAATTAAAGAAATTAAGGAACGAGTGGATACTAAGATTATATGTGGAATTATGCCATTGGTCAGCTATCGAAACGCTAGTTTTATAAAAAATGAAATCACTGGAATTCATATCCCAGATGATATATTAAATCGTTATCATCCAGATATGTCAAAGGAAGAAGCTGAAAATGTAGGAGCCGCCATTGCTCGTGAGGTTATGGAAATGGTAGAACCTTTTGTGGATGGATACTATTTCATGCTTCCATTTAACAGAGTGAGTTTAATGGATAAAATAATTTACTATAGATTTGATTAACCGGAGGTGTTCTAAGAGTGACAAAAAGAGAATTCATGGATCTCATTGAATCAAAAATTGTAATTGTAGACGGAGCCACGGGAAGTAATTTACAGAAGCGAGGTATGCCCTCGGGTGTCTGTCCTGAAAAATGGATGATAGAAAATCCCCAAGCAGTGATTGACTTACAAAGGGAGTTTCTAGAAGCTGGATCGGATATTATTTTTGCCCCAACCTTTACTGCCAATCGAATTAAATTGAAAGAGTATGGTTTGGCCGACCAAGTGGAAGCGCTCAATAGAAAGTTAATTGGCTTATCCCAAGAAGCTGTGATGAGCTATCAAAAGAATAGGAACTCCGATCAAAAGGTATATATCGCAGGGGACCTTACCATGACTGGTGAACAGGTATATCCTGTGGGAAATCTTAAATTCGAGGAACTGGTCAAGGTATATAAGGAACAACTAGGATATCAATTAGCAGAAGGCATTGACCTAGTTGTAGTGGAAACCATGATGAGCTTGCAGGAATGTCGGGCGGCATTGTTGGCAGTGAAAGAACGTTGTGACCTTCCGGTTATCGTGTCTCTAACCTTCCAGGAAAATAAACGAACCTTATTTGGTACCGATCCCAAAACAGCAGTTATTGTACTGCAAAGTATGGGGGTCGATGCCATCGGAGTGAATTGTTCCACAGGACCNGATAAGATGCATGAGATTATTCGGGAAATGAAGGAATATGCCCATATTCCCATTATGGCTAAGCCCAATGCAGGTATTCCACAACTAATCGATGGGGAAACCATATTCCCTATGGGAGCGGAAGAATTTGCCTTAGAAATGGAAAAATTGGTGGAGGAAGGTGCGGCAATCGTAGGGGGCTGCTGCGGTAGTACACCGGAACATATTCGGCGCTTATCAAAACAAGTAGAAAATAAAAAAACTCACAGAATCCCTAGGACCCATGTCAGAGCCCTGACTACTGAGAAAAACACAAGAGAAATTGATTTATCTGGTTCATTTATGGTAATTGGGGAACGGATTAATCCAACTGGAAAAAAACAAATGCAAGATGAACTCAGAGAAGGAAAGCTATCCTTGGTATTGAAGATGGCACAGGAACAAAAGGAACTGGGAGCAGACATTCTAGATATCAATCTGGGCATGAGCGGGATTGATGAAAAAGAAATGATGATCCAGGTAATGGAGGAGGTATTAAGAACCACGGAGCTACCTCTTTGCATTGATACCAGTAATCCAGATGTTATGGAAGCTGCTTTAAGGCTTTATCCGGGAAGAGCTTTGATTAATTCCATCTCATTGGAGAAGGATAAATCAGAACGGCTACTTCCCCTTGCAAAAAAATATGGAGCCATGTTTATTTTGTTACCAGTTTCGGAAAAAGGATTGCCTAAAAATATTGAAGAGAAGAAAGAAATCATTACAACCCTATTGGATCGTGCCTACAAAGTGGGCTTAACCAAGGAGGATATTATTATAGATGGACTTGTGGTTACCGTAGGAGCCAATCCCAAGGCTGCTATAGAGACCATAGAAACCATTCGTTTTTGTAAGGAGGAATTGGGGATTGCAACGGTGGTTGGCTTGTCCAATATTTCTTTTGGACTTCCCATGAGACAATATATTAACAGTACATTTCTCTCCTTTGCCATCCAAGCAGGCTTAACCATGGCCATTGCCAATCCTTCCCAGGAGTTACTGATGAATACCGCCCTAGCTGCAGATTTGCTTTGTGGAAAAGAGGACAGTGCCGGGCGATATATTGAAAAATCAGTTAAAGTTAGCCAAAAGGATGAGGAAAAAGCGAAAAACATACGAGTGGATCAAGGAAAATCCAAAGAAGAAGAAAGTAAAAAACCTGGAGAAGCAATTTTTGAGGCTGTTGTTAAGGGAAATCGAAAGGAAATCATTGATTTAGTAAAAGAAGACTTGGAAAATGGTTATCAAGCAGCCGACATTATTGATCAGTTTTTAATTCCGGCTATCAATGAAGTGGGGCAATTGTATGATCAGCAGATTTATTTCCTACCCCAACTGATTGCTGGTGCAGAAGCAATGAAAAAAGCCATTGAGTTTTTGGAACCTATGATAGAAAGGACTAGCGACGAGAATAAAGGAACCGTAGTTATCGCTACCGTTGCTGGTGATATCCACGATATTGGAAAAAATCTAGTATCTTTAATGCTAAAAAATTATGGATACCGGGTAATTGATTTGGGTAAGGATGTTCCTACGGATACAATTTTAAAGACCGCAAAAGAGGAAGATGCAGATATTATTGCTGTGTCAGCCCTTATGACTACAACCATGGTGGAGATGAAGCGAATTGTTCAAATAGCTAGAGAACAAGGACTTCGGGCAAAAGTAATCATTGGAGGAGCGGTTATAACCCAAGGCTATGCCAATGAAATCGGTGCGGATGGATATTCGAAAGATGCCCAGTCAGCAGTCGGTCTGGTGGAGCGATTAGTGAAGAAGCAAAAGGATGAATAAAAAGAAATGTTTTTATCTATGAAAAAAGTGGTATACTCATAGTAAGGGAAAATCAGCCATAAAACCCTTGGTCATAGAAATGCTTAGCAGCGAGATATGAAATCTGGATGAGCAGATGACTGCTTTGGTGGATCAGAATGGGGTTAAAATAGGATTTTACCTTATTATACACTTTGTGGCTATGGAAGGATAAAAATATGGAAACTATGCATACAAATTATTTAAGGGAAAATGATGTTAAGGTGGATGTTATCATTCCAACCTATCATTCTGATGATAAATTTATTCGACTTATTGAGATGCTTTATCGGCAAACGAAGAAACCCAATCGGATTCTGATCCTTCAAACTAGGGAAGAAGCGGGAGAGGAACAAGCCTTGCCGGAGATTGCAGATGATTTGGTTGAAGTGATTCCCATAGAAAAAGAAGACTTTGACCATGGAGGAACACGGAAATTCGGTGCCTCTTTATCGGATGCCCAGATCCTTGTTTTCATGACCCAGGATGCAATTCCAGAAGATGAATACTTGCTGGAACATTTATTAAAGCCATATGAAGATCCTAAGGTTGCAGCTACTTATGCTAGGCAACTGGCTGGTAATGAGGCGGATTTACTAGAACGTTTCACAAGAAATTTCAATTATCCAAAGACAAGTAGAGTAAAATCTCTTGAGGATCTGGACAAGCTAGGGATCAAGACGTTTTTTTGCTCCAATGTTTGTGCCTCCTATCGTAAGGATGTTTTTTGTGAATTAGGGGGATTTGTGGATAAGACCATTTTCAATGAAGATATGATTTATGCGTCAGGTCTTATTCGTAATGGCTATAAGATTGCTTATGTAGCAGAAGCCAGAGTAATTCACTCCCATCAATATTCCTATCATCAGCAATTTACCAGGAACTTTGATCTAGGAGTTTCCCATAAGCAATATGCCAGCGTCTTTCAGGGGACCAAATCAGAGTCAGAAGGAATAAAGCTAGTAAAAAAATCCCTAGAGTACTTAATTAAGAAAAAGAAATATTTACTGATTCCAGACTTAATTATAAGTAGTGGCATGAAATACCTAGGATATCAACTGGGCCTTCATTATGATAAATTACCAGAAGAACTGGTGATCCGCTTCAGTATGAATCGATCCTATTGGAGAAAATAAAGTTTTATATCTTATTTAATAGATAACCTGGAAAGAAAAAAGCTTAATGAGGAAAAAGTATGAGTAAGGTATCAATCGTAATGGCAACCTATAATGGTGAAAAATATCTTAGAGAGCAGTTAGAATCTATTCTTGCTTCTAGCTATGAGGACATAGAAATCTTTGTCTTTGACGATGGGTCTAAAGATGAAACCATTGATATACTCAGGGATTATGAATCTAGGTTGCCGAATAAAATACATTTGAAACAAAACGAAAAAAACCTAGGGGTAACCAAGAATTTTTTACAAGGACTATGTGCCACTTCTTCAGACTATATTATGTTCTGTGATCAAGATGATGTTTGGAAACCGGATAAAATCGAAGCGACATTAAAGCGGATGCTACAATTGGAAAAAAAGACAGGAAAAGATCTTCCCTTGGCAGTCTTTACCGATGCCACCGTAACGGATCATAAGCTTAAGGTGATTTCATCTTCCTTTTTTAAGTCAGGACATTTAGATCCTAAGAAAACGGATCTTGCCCATCTATTAATGGAAAATAAATTAATTGGATGTACAATTATGGTGAATGCAGCCCTTAGGAAACTGCTAAAAGAACATCCCCTGCCAGAGGAAGCTAGATTCCATGATTGGTGGGTAGCATTGATCGGAGCAGCCTTTGGAGGAATCAGCTATCTTAATCAACAAACCCTTTATTACCGACAGCATGGAGGAAATCTTGTAGGTAATCGTAATTATATTGATTATATAAAAAATAGAATTTTCTCCTTAACAGAGCAAAAGGCTTCCCTAGATTTCTTGCAGAAACAAGCAGCTGAGTTTTTAAAAATATATGGAAAAGATCTGTCTCCAGAGAAGCAAAAGATTGTATTCGAGTTTTCCAACTTAAGGAAGATGAGTTTTATCAAAAGACGAACAACCATTTTAAAATATGGTTTCTTAAAAACAGGCCTTGTTCGCAACATTGGTCTTATGATTATTATATGAGATTGTATTTTTATTCATCGTCTCTGTAGCGGTGATTTTTGTTGAGCAATACTATATATGCCGATTATTGGCCGTTATAGGCCGATAATTAGTGCTTTTATCATTTTGTTTTGATTTCCCCTGATGAATATAATTTAAAAAATTATTAGAAATAATGATAATTTATCTATTACAGTACTTGACAAATAAAAAGCTTGCTGATACAATAGCTTAAAACTTAATAAACATATTAGTATTACAGCAACCTAAGCCCCATTACAGAGCGACCTGTGGTGCAGGGCTTTTCTTATAAGTTGCTTGATGTTTAAGAGATTCTACATATTCAGAGAGGAGCATGCTATGAGAAGAATGGTATTTTCGATTCTGGTGGAAAATACTGCTGGTGTATTAAGTCGTGTAGCAGGATTATTCAGCAGAAGAGGATATAATATTGATAGTTTGACCGTAGGTGAAACACAGGATCCAGCAATATCCAGAATGACGGTTTTAGCCAAAGGAGACGATCAGATTCTGGAGCAGATTAGGAAGCAGCTAGAAAAACTGGAAGATGTCATTGAAATCATAGAATTATCACCATGTGAATCAGTTACTAGAGAGTTAATTCTCGTTAAAGTAAATGCAACAGGGAAAGATAGACAGTCCATTATTTCCATAGCAGATATTTTCAGAGCCAAAATAGTGGATGTGGCAATTGAGTCTCTCATGATAGAACTTACGGGAAATCAGGACAAAATCAATGCTTTTATAAAGCTATTAGAGCAGTATGAGATAAAAGAGTTGGTACGCACAGGTATTACTGGCCTTACCAGAGGATCTGGTGATATAGCAGATTTTATTGAGGAGGATTAAGAATATGGCAAAGATTTATTATCAACAGGATTGTAACCTTTCTTTATTGGAAGGAAAAACAGTAGCGATTATAGGCTACGGTAGCCAAGGTCATGCTCATGCTTTGAATGCCAAAGATTCAGGAGTTCATGTAATTATCGGTCTTTATGAAGGAAGTAAGTCATGGGCGAAAGCAGAAGCGGCAGGCTTTGAAGTTTATACTGCAGCAGAAGCAGCAAAGAGAGCAGACATTATCATGATTCTGATTAATGATGAGAAACAGGCGAAAATGTATAAAGAGTCCATTGAGCCTAATTTAGAGTCAGGGAATGCATTAATGTTTGCTCATGGTTTCTGTATTCATTATGGACAGATTATACCTCCGGCTGATGTGGATGTATTAATGGTAGCACCGAAGGGACCTGGTCATACAGTTAGAAGTCAGTATCTTGAAGGACAAGGAGTTCCTTGTCTAATCGCTGTACATCAGGATGCAACAGGTAAGGCACATGATCTTGGATTGGCTTATTCTTTAGCAATTGGTGGTGCAAGAGCTGGAGTATTGGAAACAACATTTAGAGAAGAAACAGAAACAGATTTATTTGGTGAACAAGCAGTTCTTTGTGGTGGTGTAACCGCTCTTATGAAGGCTGGTTTTGAAGTCTTGGTTGAGGCTGGTTATGAACCAGAAAGTGCTTACTTTGAATGTATCCACGAAATGAAATTAATCATTGACTTAATCAATGAAAGTGGATTTGCAGGAATGAGATATTCTATTTCCAATACAGCAGAATATGGTGATTATATTACAGGACCAAAGATTATCACCGAGGAAACAAAGAATGCTATGAGAAAAGTCCTAGCTGATATTCAAGATGGTACATTTGCTAGAAATTGGCTATTGGAGAACCAAATTGGTTGTACCAATTTCAATGCAAGAAGAAGAATAGAAGCAGAGCATGAACTAGAGAAGGTTGGAGCTGAGCTTCGTAAGATGATGAGCTGGACCAATAAGAAAAAGCTAATCAATAACTAATTAAAAAAGCCATTGATAATGATGATAGAGGTTCTTGGTAAGAAGTTGGTATGTATATCATATACTTCTTATCAAGAGCTTTTTTTATAGAGGACAACTTAGCCTAGTTAAGCCTAGTAATAATACATTGACAAATGCACTAGGGAAATCTATCATATATATAGAGAAATAAATAGAGATTATTAAAATAATGGACACTAGAGGAAAGCTGATGGATATACGGAGGGCGAAGATGATAACAGTAAATGGAGTTCATAATATAGAGCAAAAAACAGATCATCAAATCAAGCAAAATAAAGTGGCTACAATGAATAGCGAAAGCTTTTCTACACATCTTAATAAAGCAAGAAGCTTAAATGATATATTTGAAGAAGCTGCAGAAAAATATAATGTATCTGTGGATCTGCTAAAAGCCATTGGAAAGGCGGAGTCTAATTTTAATCCCAAGGCAGTATCTCGTGCTGGTGCCCAGGGGGTTATGCAGCTAATGCCGGCAACGGCCGCTTCCCTAGGAGTTAAGGATTCCTTTGATCCAGAGCAGAATATTATGGGTGGTGCCAAATACATAGCTGATCTTTTGAAGAGGTATGATGGTGATACGAAACTAGCCTTGGCTGCCTATAATGCCGGCATGGGAAATGTAGCAAAGTACGGTGGAATTCCACCATTTAAGGAAACACAAAATTATGTTGTCAAAGTACTAGGCTTTATGAAAGAAGATATCAATACCGGGGTGAAAGTTCCCACACATAAAGGAATGAGTTCATCCGAGTCAGTTCCGCTTTCTAATCCTACAAGCCTTCCATGGCTATCGTCGGACTTGTTAACAAGAAGTACTACGGTATCTATTATGGAAGAGATCTTTTCTGAACAGGATTATCTGAGATTCTTAGATATTTTCTTAGAAGATAAGAATGAGGACGGGAAAGAGGAAAAGGATAAAAGCATTTAGTTATAAATTTCAAATAATACTGGAAGGGAGGAGATAGCATGTCTTTAATTACAGTAAATGACCTTACCTTCAGCTATGATACAGTCTACGATCCTATTTTTGAGCATGTTAGCTTTCAAATAGACACCGATTGGAAACTTGGTTTTATTGGAAGAAATGGAAGGGGAAAGACTACTTTTCTTAATCTCCTTATGGGGAAATACGAATACAGGGGAAGTATCACAGCATCGGTTAACTTTGATTACTTCCCCTTTGATGTAAAAGAGGAGGGTGCCACAACCCTCGATATTATTAGAAATACCATCGCTCCTTTTGATCAATGGGAGAAGGAGATGGAAGACTGCCTTCAAGAACTAAATACCATGAGCTCCAAAATGGAGCAGTATGGGAAGATATTGGAATTATACCAAGCCCATGATGGATATATTATTAATGAGCTAATCGAAAAAGAACTGAGAAAACTTGAGGTTGATTTATCCGTCTTGGATCGTCCCTTCTCCACTTTAAGTTTTGGGGAACGAACCAAAATCATGTTAGCAGCCTTGTTCTTGAAAAAGAATAATTTTCTATTAATCGATGAGCCTACCAACCATTTGGATATGGCAGGTCGAGAGATATTAGCCGATTATTTGCAAACGAAAAATGGATATCTTCTTGTTTCTCATGATCGTGCCTTTCTGGATCGATGTATTGATCATGTTTTATCCATCAATAAAACCAATATTGAGATACAAAAAGGAAATTATTCCTCCTGGTTTTATAATAAGGAATTGCAGGATCAATATGAAATCGCTAAAAATGAGCAATTAAAGAAGGATATTCGATCTTTAACCGAAGCAGCCAGACGGGCAGCAGGATGGTCAGATAAAGTTGAGAAATCTAAAATTGGTGGGCATGTATTCGATCGAGGAGCAGTAGGGCATAAAGCAGCTAAAATGATGAAGCGTGCCAAAGCCATAGAAAACAGGAAATTAGCTGCCATTGATGAGAAACAAAGTCTTTTAAAAAACATCGAACAAGCAGATCCCCTAAAGATGAATATCTTACCCTATCCCAAAAAACGTATGATAGAAGTTTTGGATTTAAGCCTCTTTTATGGTGAAAAGAAGGTTTTATCAGACCTTAACTTTGTCTTGCAAGAGGGCGAGCGAATTGCCATTCGAGGTAAAAATGGTTCAGGCAAGACTTCTTTATTTAAGTTATTATTGGGTCAGCCAATGGAATACACCGGTGAATACCATGTAGGGGCAGGACTAAAGATATCTTATATTTCCCAGGATACCTCTTATCTAAATGGTAATTTAAAAGATTTTTCTGTGAAGTATGGCCTCAATGAAACCATATTTAAAACGGTACTTCGTCAATTGGATTTTTCCAGAGAGCAATTTGAAAAAGAGATTCAGGATTTTAGTGGCGGACAAAAGAAAAAGGTACTGATAGCAAAAAGCCTATCAGAGCCTGCCCATGTATTCTTTTGGGATGAGCCTTTAAACTTCATAGATGTTTTTTCAAGAATGCAGATCGAAGATTTGATATTAGAATATCAGCCAACCATGATTTTCGTTGAACATGATAGAGTGTTTTCGGATAAAATAGCGACCAAAGTAATCGAAATTGAAATGAGGTGATAAGGATGAACCGATTTCAACGATTTATGTATGGAAGATATGGAATGGATCATTTATCCCGTTTTTTGATAGGAATTACTTTGCTATTATCAATCATCGGATCCCTATCTAAAAAATCAATTATCATTTATATATCGTATCTCTTCTTGTTTTTTGTTCTCTTTCGAATGTTTTCTAAGAATATACAACAAAGAGCCAAGGAAAATAGGATCTTTGTTCAACTATTTCAGAGAATAATAAATTCCTTTCAAAAATTAAAGCGGACATTCTTCGGAACCAAAACCCATAAATATTATCGATGTCCAGGTTGCCGGCAAACCATCCGGGTTCCCAAAGGAAAGGGAAAGATTTGTATTACTTGCCCCAAATGTAGAGCGGAATTTATAAGAAGAACCTAAATGAAATTATTAGAAAGTAGAATGGGATTCACAAAGGATCTAATTAGGTTGAACAAAGAATAAGTAGAAGAATAATCGTAAAAGGATCAAAATTTGGATGCAATTAGATTAAGTAGAATGAAATTATAAAAGATAAATTAGATTGAACAAAATAGGTAGAACGGGATTTATAATAAAAATAAACGGAATGAAATAAAAAAAGTGCACCTTCCATTGAAAACATCATTGAGTGGATCGATGCACTTTTTATTTGGCATTTTTTAAGAAGAAGTATTTAAGTATTAGGTATTAGGGTGAACTCCTATTCTAAGCCTAATTACCTAAGGACAACTGATTTCATCATATATTCTGCAGCCGAATCCAGATTAAGATTTTCTGCATCCGTTGTCATAACTGCGATAAAGTAATTGTCGATAAATAAACAATAGAGCTTAAAGTCTGTTTTTAAATTAAAATAACCCAAATTGAGTTGAAAGGATTTTGTAAATACGGTTGATAAATCCGTCTTGAATTCATCTTCTTTAAAGTTTTCTACTTTAAGTCCAAATCCCACATCCTGAATCAAGGATTTCAGATAATCCTCTGATAAATAAAGGTTGAAAAATTCTTTTGCATCTTCATAATCTGGAGCCTTCTCATTTGTTGATACTATAGAAAGTAATACAGAAGAACCTAAGATGGTATTTTCCGGGGTAAGAAGGGTATAATTACTATCGATTTCTTCCTGATTCATTTCTTCTGAAATAAGGCCAAACATAGCATTTTCAGTCTCGCTTAATTCGGATGTAACCCAATTCTTTGGTATGACAAAACTTATCTTATCAACTTTCAATTCCTTTGCTTCAAAGGGAGCATCTTTCAAATAGGGATTTACTGGTTCTTTCACGGTTACCTTACAGGTGTATTTTTTACCAGATACGGTTGCAGTAATCGTTGCAGTACCCTTGGATTTTGCTGTAACTTTTCCTTTGCTCGAGACAGTGGCAACGGATTTCTTACTAGAAGACCAGGTACCTTTTTTCTTGGTTCCAGTGATTTTTAGGGTCTTTGATTGACCTACTTCAAGGGTCAATGATTTTTTATTTATTTTAATGGTTGCTGCCTGGGCTACTGCTACATTTCCCATGGAAGGGTAAATGGCTGGTGCAATAAAAGTAATTGCCAGCATGAATGAAAGGAATATAATTCTTAGTTTTTTCATGTGATTCCTCCTATCAATATATTATATAACTTTTGCAAATTAATCTTTTTATCTTTTTTGATATTTTCCATAACAGTATTTTTGGCTTTTACCATAAAGACTCATCAATACATTCTAAACTTAGGTCTTGCTTATGTTATATCAATATTTTCTAAAATTTCACCTTTCCTTAGTATCTAATAGTGCAGTTAGCTATTAGCTAATCCATTTGCCCTATCTATAACAATTGACATGAAAGTAATGGATTTGAATGCTGTGGCAATTAAAATTTACAGCGTATTACTATCGATTGAATCTTTTTCCTTTATTATACTTTATTCCTATTATGGAAACAAGGTTAATATTCGAATAAGTGATGGCTTTATATAGATTTTGCATGAATTTTTTTCTTGAATTGGTAGATAATAAATAAATGTATTTATACAGAATGAATCTTTAGGAGTTGCATATGAAAAGATACAAATTTGGAATTGATATCGGCTCTACCACGGTAAAGATTGTAGTCATGGATGAAAAAAACCAATTAATTTATCATAATTATCGGAGACATTTTTCTGATATGAAAAATACAGTGATCCAAATGATAAAAAAATGCTATGAAACCCTAGGGAATCTCTCTTTCACCTTATGTATCACAGGTTCCGGTGGTTTGTCCATATCCCAATGGTTAAACTTGAACTTTGTTCAAGAGGTAATCGCATGCTCCAAGGCAGTAGAGACCCTGATCCCTGAAACGGATGTGGTAATTGAATTAGGGGGAGAAGACGCCAAGATTACTTATTTTAAGGGTGGAATGGAGCAGAGGATGAATGGGAGTTGTGCTGGTGGGACGGGAGCATTTATAGATCAGATGGCGGTTCTTTTAAATACCGATGCAGCAGGTTTAAATGAATACGCAAAAAATTATAGGACAATTTACCCCATCGCTTCCCGTTGTGGTGTATTTGCAAAAACAGATATTCAGCCTCTGATTAATGAGGGGGCAAGAAAAGAAGATATAGCAGTCTCTATTTTCCAAGCAGTTGTAAACCAAACGATTGGTGGCCTAGCTTGTGGAAAGCCAATACGAGGAAGGGTTGCCTTTTTGGGCGGTCCCCTATGCTTTTTATCAGAGCTTCGTAAAAGATTTGTGGAAACATTAAAGTTAAAAGAAAATGAAACCATTACTCCAAAACACTCACAATTATATGCAGCCATTGGGGCTGCCTTATCTTCTGAGGGTGGACAGCTTATTCGACTCGAAGAATTATCACAGCGGGTGGATCAAATATCCGAGTTTATGGAAGAGGACGAGGGAAGGCTGGAGCCTTTGTTCCACAATCAAGAAGAATATGAAAAGTTTCTTCAAAGACATAGAAAATCAAAAGTGAAAAGAGGGAACCTAAAGGATTATCAAGGAAAGATTTATCTTGGAATCGATGCAGGATCCACTACAACTAAGGTGGCAGCCATAGGGGAAGAGGGGGAACTGCTCTATTCGTATTATGGTGGGAATGGAGGAGATCCCATTAAAAAGCTAATTAAGATTTTAAAGGAATTATATGATAAGCTTCCCGAAGGTGTAACTATTGCAAAAAGTGTGGTCACTGGTTATGGAGAATCTCTTATGAAGGCTGCGTTTAAAGTAGACATTGGTGAGATAGAGACCATGGCTCATTATAAGGCAGCAGATTATTTTTTGCCTGGAGTGGATTTTATTCTTGATATTGGTGGACAAGACATGAAATGCCTCCAAATCAAGGAAGGAGCCATTGACAGCATCCTATTAAATGAAGCATGTTCCTCCGGTTGTGGATCCTTTATCGAAGGTTTTGCTAGTTCTTTAGAAATGGAAGTCCAGGACTTTGCAAAGGAAGCTTTATTCTCCGAGTCCCCTGTGGATCTTGGAACCAAATGTACGGTATTCATGAACTCTAAGGTAAAACAGGCTCAAAAGGAAGGAGCAGAAATTGCGGATTTATCCGCCGGCCTATCTTATTCTGTCATAAAAAATGCTTTGTTTAAGGTAATTAAGCTTCGGGATCCAAAAGATCTAGGGGAGAAGATTATTGTTCAGGGTGGAACCTTTTATAATGATGCCGTATTGAGAAGTTTTGAGCTAATCACAGGTAGAGAGGTGGTTCGTCCGGATATTGCGGGATTGATGGGAGCATACGGAGCGGCTTTGATTGCCAAGGAGCGGTACCAAGAGGGAGAAGCAAGTACTTTGTTAGCCAAGGAGCTTCTGGAACATTTTAGTATGAAGGTTTCCAACCGGCGTTGTGATAAATGTATGAATCAATGCCTGCTAACGATTAATCATTTTTCTAACGGGGAATCCTATATTGCTGGAAACCGTTGTGAAAGAGGATTGGGTCTTGAGAAGGTGAAATCCAATCAATTGCCCAATTTGTATGATTTTAAATACCGTAGAACCTTTGCATATCGACCCTTGAAAACAGAGGAGGCTTTTAGAGGAAGCATTGGAATCCCTAGAGTGTTAAACATGTTTGATAATTATCCCTTCTGGTTTACTTTGCTTACGGAACTGGGATTTCGGGTAATACTTTCCTCCCCCTCCTCAAAGAAAATATTTGAAAAAGGCTTGGAGACCATACCCTCAGAATCCGTCTGCTATCCTGCCAAATTGTCCCATGGACATATCATTGACCTAATCGAAAAAGGGGTAAAAACCATATTTTATCCATGTATTGTTTATGAAAAAAAAGAGTACAGGAATGTGACAAATCACTATAATTGTCCCATTGTAATTTCTTATCCAGAAGTGGTCAAAAATAATATAGAGGATCTTAAGGAACACAATATGAAATTCTTAAATCCCTTCTTTTCCTTGGATAATGAAAAGGTATTGATAAAACGAATTGTTAAGGAATTTAATGATTATCATGTTTCCTATGAAGAAGCAAAAAATGCAGTAAAGAAAGCTTGTCAGGAACGGGAAAAATATAAAGAGGAGATTCAAAAAAAAGGTGAGGAAGCCCTTGCTTATTTAAAAGCCAAAGGGAAAAGAGGAATCGTCCTTTGTGGGAAACCATATCATGTAGATCCGGAAATCAATCACGGGATCGCAGATATGATTTTATCCTATGATTTGGCCGTATTAACCGAGGATAGTATCGCCCATCTGTCTGATGTGAAATATAAATTAAGGGTGGTAGATCAGTGGGCCTATAATTCCCGCTTGTACCGAGCTGCAAGTTTGGTTGCAAAAGAAGCTTGTCTGGATTTAGTTCAATTAAATTCCTTTGGTTGTGGATTGGATGCTGTAACCTCAGATCAGGTTGCAGAGCTTTTATCTTCCGGTGGCAAGATCTATACCATGTTGAAAATTGATGAGGGTAATAACTTGGGTGCGGCCAAGATACGAATACGATCTTTAAAGGCTGCCACTGAGGAGAGAATAAGGCGCTCTTATCAGCCGCAGGTGCAGGATGTTTCTTATCATAATCCGAGCTTTACAAAGAAAATGCGAAACACTCATACCATACTAGCACCACAAATGGCACCGATACATTTTGAATTGGTACAGGAGGCAGCCAAAACCTGTGGTTACCAATTGGAAGTACTTCCTGCTATAGACAAAACAGCAGTTGATATTGGCTTAAAGTATGTCAATAATGATGCCTGTTATCCAGCAATTATCATGATTGGTCAATTGGTACAAGCCTTACGTTCAGGAAAGTATGATGTCAATCGAACATCGGTAATCATAACACAAAGTGGTGGAGGTTGTAGGGCAACCAATTATATAGCATTTTTAAAACTGGGACTAAAGAAGGCTGGGTTTTCTAATGTTCCCATTATCTCTGTGAACACCTTGGGACTTGAAAAACAGCCTGGCTTCAAATTTTCTATAGGACTCATCAATCGTTGTATTATGGCGATTTTATACGGAGACTTGTTCATGCGAGTTCTCTTTCGAACAAGACCTTATGAAAGATTTCCACACTCAGCTGAAATCCTTTATCAAAAGTGGAAAGAAAAAGCTAAAGAAACCATCCGATCAGGCAGTAAATTTAGGTTTGATAGGGATGTCAAGGGAATTATCCGGGATTTTGATCGTTTAGAATTAATGGATGTGAAAAAACCGAAAGTAGGTGTGGTTGGTGAGATATTGGTAAAATATCACCCCACTGCAAACAATGATATTGTCAGCATTATTGAGCAAGGAGGAGCTGAGGCAGTTGTACCTGATCTTATGGATTATTTCTTATATTCTACTTTTAATTCACGATTCCGATTTAGATATCTTGCCGGGAAGAAATTGAATAAAGATTTAGGGGAAATAGCCACTTCTTATATCATGCATTATAGAAAAGTGATGGCAAGAGAGTTGGCAAAAAGCAAACGCTTTCCGCCACCAACCCCTATTGATGAATTAGCCAATATGGCATCTAGTATCATGTCCTTAGGAAATCAAACCGGAGAAGGTTGGTTAGTAACGGCCGAGATGATGGAATTTATCGAACAGGGTACCAAGAACATTATCTGTGTGCAGCCTCTGGCCTGTCTTCCTAACCATGTAGCAGGCAAAGGGATGTTCAAACCTTTAAAGGAAAAGTTTCCTTATGCCAATATTATTCCCATTGACTATGACCCTGGTCTTTCCAGCGTTAATCAATTAAATCGGATTAAGTTATTGCTTTCTGTGGCAATGAAGAATTTAAAAGAAGAGTAATCTCTATGTATCATAGCAATTTCCTCTCAAAGTTAGTTGTTGAGTGGAAATTGCTTTTTTGTTTACCATGTTTTTCATTTGTAATGTGAGCTTCATTGACCTAAGGTAATACTTTTGTTAGAATAATAATTACTTGATATTTTATAGTTACAATAATAATTACTGTATTTACATACCATAGTTACTTCGGAGGGAGTTGCCTTGAAGAAAGTTTTTATATATTTAAAACCCTATCGAGTCCGCATGCTATTTGGATTTATTATTAAAGTCTTAGGTACTTTTATGGATTTGGGACTTCCATGGGTTCTTGCTTTTATTATTGATGATGTTATACCACATCAAAAGATTTCATTGATTGTATGGTGGGGTCTGGCCATGGTAATCCTATCGATTGGTGCTAGAACCTTCAATATTATAGCCAATCGTATGGCTTCTAAAGTCGCCAGCGACACCGTTGAGTCTTTACGACATGATCTCTTTCAAAAAATACTAAGTCTCTCAGGAAAACAAGTGGATTATTTTACTATCCCTTCCTTAGAATCCCGAATGACTTCAGATACCTATAACATTCATAGTATGATAGCTATTATGCAAAGAATGGGTGTAAGAGCACCGATTATTTTATTGGGTGGTATTATCATAACAAGTACCTTAGAACCAGTACTAACATTGGTTTTGATTGGGATTTTCCCCTTTTTAGCTATCACAGTTATCTACATTTCTAAAAAAGGAATTCCCTTATATACGGGCTTACAAGAAACCATTGATCGCATGGTACGAGTGGTAAGAGAAAATATTACTGGCATCCGTGTAATCAAGTCCCTATCAAAAACGGAACATGAAAAGGAGCGTTTTGCTAACATTAATACGGAAGTTGTTGATAGAGAATTAAAAGCTGGTAGAACCATGTCTCTTACAAATCCGATTATGAATTTATTGCTGAATATTGGGCTTACTTTAATTGTTGTTGTAGGAGCATATCGTGTGAATGCAGGCGCCTCGGAACCGGGAAAAATCGTTGCCTTTTTATCTTATTTTACTATTATGCTTCATGCTGTAATGGCCATACGAAGAATCTTTGTGGTATATTCCAAAGCCAGTGCTTCTGCCAGCCGTATCGCAGATATTTTAGATACCCAAGAGGATTTACCGGAATTTCTTATGTCTGAACTTGAAAATAAATCAGGTCTTAAAGACGCATCAGACCTTAAAGATAAATCAGGGCTTAAAGACGCATCAGACCTTAAAGATAAATCAGGTCTTAAAGACGATATCATATTGAAACAAAATATTCCCGAAACCATACATTGGGATCATATTGTTTTTGATCGTGTTAGTTTTTCATATACGGAAGAAGAGTGTCTAACAGATATTGATTTTAAGATTAAGAGGGGAGAAAGTCTAGGTATTATTGGTTCCACTGGTTCAGGAAAGACAACTTTAATTAATCTACTGTTGAGATTTTATGACGTTACCCAGGGGAGAATCTTGGTAAATGGACAGGATGTAAGAACTTATAATAAACAGGAACTAAGAAGAAAATTTGGTGTAGTCTTTCAGAATGATGTTTTATTCATGGATACCATTATGGAAAATATCTGTCTCGGCCGTGACTTGAATAAAGAACAGGTGGAAAGTGCTGGTGAACACGCACAAGCAGCCCCTTTTATCAATGAATTAGAAGATCGATATGATTTTAAATTAGCCATTAAGGGGAGCAACTTAAGTGGTGGACAGAAACAAAGATTATTAATTGCCAGAGCCTTAGCTGGGAAGCCTGAGATTTTAATTTTAGATGATTCTTCAAGTGCCTTGGATTATAAAACGGATTCTATGCTAAGAAAAGCAATCCGAGATAATTATAGTAATACAACTAGCATTATTATCGCACAACGAATTAGTTCGGTAATGAAATTGGATCATATCCTAGTCCTGGAGGATGGTAAGATGGCTGGTTACGGAAAGCATGAAGATTTGCTAGAAAACTGCCAGGTATACCAAGAGATTTATCAATCACAATTAATGACATAGGAATCTATGATATTCCCAGGTGAACTTGATGATGGAAATGAGGTGTTGGAATGTCAACGAATCCAAATAATAAAAAAATAGATGAAAAGGAAAAATCCACAAAAAAACCGGAAAGACCCAAGGATACCAAATACGTCGTTCGAAGACTTTGGAAGTATGTATATCACTACAAATGGCATCTAATGATTGCCATTGTCCTTACCATGGTAAGTAATTTATTTGCTTTACTGGGGCCAATGCTTTCTGGATATGCCATTGATGCCATTGAACCGGGGAAAGGAAAGGTGATCTTTCAAACGGTATTCTACTATGCGGCCTGGATGATTGTATTTTACATTGTATCGTCCATTCTTTCCTATGTTTTGTCAATCCTTATGTTAAACTTAAGTCAGAAAATCGTATGGAAAATGCGGGATGATGTTTTTACGAAATTGGTAGATTTACAGGTGGGATATTTTGATCGTAATCAAGCGGGAGATATTATCAGTAGGATTTCCTATGATATTGATGTAATCAATACATCCCTTTCAACGGACGTCGTTCAGGTTTTTGCCAGTGTTATGACCGTGGTAGGATCTCTTATCATGATGATTGTGATCTCTCCCCGTTTGGTTTTGGTGATGTTAATTACGATCCCCATGTCTCTTCTCTATACCAGGTATCGTGCAAAGAAAGTTCGGCCTTTGTTCCGAAAACGTTCTGCTAAAATAGGTGAGCTAAACGGCTTTATTGAGGAAATGGTTTCTGGGCAAAAGACCATTAAGGCCTATGCAGCGGAAGAGGCGGTTATGGAACGATTTAATAAGGTAAATAAAGAAACGGTAGATGCCTATTATAATGCGGATTATTATGGAGTCATGACTGGACCTACGGTTAATTTTATTAATAACCTTTCTTTATCCTTGATCACCGTATTTGGAGCGATTTTATATCTAAAGAAGGTAATGACCTTAGGAAATATCTCTTCCTTTGTTCAATATAGTAGAAAATTCTCGGGACCAATCAATGAGACGGCCAATATTATAAATGAATTACAATCGGCAGCTGCAGCAGCAGAACGAGTTTTTAAATTAATGGATGAGGAACCAGAGAAGGCTGATCAGCCCAATGCGGTGGAACTTACCGATGTGGAAGGTGATGTACGAATTAAGGATGTTACTTTTGGCTATCTTCCGGATAAGGTTATTATTAAAAAGTTGAATCTCCATGCCAAACCGGGTAGCCTAACAGCCATTGTTGGACCAACCGGAGCAGGGAAAACCACCATTATTAACCTCTTAATGAGATTCTATGATGTTTGGGATGGAGAAATTCTGGTGGATGGTAAGGAGACTAGGGAGCTAACAAGAAAGAGTCTTAGAAAATCCTTTGCTATGGTTTTGCAGGATACTTGGTTGTTTCATGGGACGGTCTTTGACAATATTGCTTATGGAAAAGAAAATGCCACCCTGGAGGAAGTGGTGGAGGCAGCAAAGATGGCGGGTATCCATTCGTTTATAAGCAGACTTCCTTCTGGCTATCAAACTGTAATCAATGAAGATGGAATTAATATATCCAAGGGGCAAAAGCAATTATTAACCATAGCCCGTGCCATGCTCCTGGATGCGAATATGCTTATCCTTGATGAAGCTACTTCCAATGTTGATACAAGAACAGAAATCAAGATTCAAAAAGCCATGCGTAAGTTGATGGATCAAAAGACCTGCTTTGTCATAGCTCATCGTCTATCAACGATCCAAGGTGCGGATAATATCTTAGTAGTAAATCAAGGAAATGTGGTAGAGCAGGGCACCCACAAAGAATTGATGAAGCAAAAGAGATTCTATTATGGATTATATAATGCTCAGTTTGAATAGAAAAAGGAAATAGACCAGAAAAGCAAACCAGATTAGATAAGAGGTAAGAGAACAGAAAGACAAATTAGAACAGATAAGACAAGTGAGAATAGATAAAACGGAGGAATGGATTAGTTTAAAAATGGTACATAAGGTTGGCCTAGAACTTAAATCTAGCTCAAGCTTATGTACCGATTTTGATACTTATTTACTTAATTGATCTAGATGGGAGTAGAAATTTGGATAAGAGATATCTACACAATTGGCATCTAAAATCTTAGTTTCACCCTCTGCCATTAGACTGGCTACGGCAAAGGACATAGCAATTCGGTGATCGAATTTGCTATCAATTACGGCTCCTTTTAAGGGGTTGCCACCGGTTATTTTCATTCCGTCGTCAGTGGCACGAATATCAGCCCCCATCTTTGATAAATTATCAACCATGGTATCGATGCGGTTGGACTCTTTGACCTTGAGTTCAGCTGCATCTTTTATTATGGTCTGTCCTTTTGCAAAACAAGCTAAGATAGCGATGACTGGAATTTCATCAATCAGAGTAGGAATAATATCCCCTCCAATTTCAATTCCATGAAGTTCGCTGTGTCGAACGAGAATATCAGCGACTGGTTCTCCACCGTCCGTCCTTACATTTTCCAGACGGATATCAGCCCCCATTTGACGACAAACTCGGATGATACCATCTCTGGTAGGGTTAATTCCTACATTTTGAATCAATATTTCAGAATTAGGCACTATGAGTCCAGCTACTATAAAATAAGCTGCCGAGGAAATATCCCCTGGGACATTTATTTTTTGCCCGATAAGATGGGGGTTTGGATATATGGTTACCTTGTGACCCTTTGAATGTATCTTAGCTCCAAATTGTGTGAGCATAAGTTCGGTATGATTTCTAGAAAGGGCAGGTTCTGTCACGGAAGTTTCCCCTTCAGCGTATAATCCGGCAAGCAGAACACAAGATTTAATCTGGGCGGAAGCTACAGGTGAGAGACAGTGAATTCCATGTAATTTTGAAGTACTCTGTGACGAGTTGATCAGAAGAGGAGCCCTTTCATTATTCCTCTGACTTTTGATATCAGCCCCCATCATGGTAAGCGGAGTCATAATTCTACCCATAGGTCTTTTTTGAATGGAATCATCTCCAGTTAGAACCACAGGAAAATTTTGACCAGCAAGTATGCCGGAAAGGAGTCGCATGGTTGTACCGCTATTACCAACGTCTAAAGCATCTTTTGGTTCTCGTAATCCATAGATTCCATTTCCTTTGATAGAAATTCTTCCATAATCCTCTTTCCTTTCGATTTCGATTCCCATTTGACGAAAACAGTGTATGGTAGACAGGCAATCTGCGCCCTGTAAAAAATTCGTCACCTCTGTTTTTCCATCCGCTAGGGCACCGAACATGATGGCACGATGGGATATGGATTTGTCTCCAGGTACTTGTAATATCCCTTTCAGGGATTTGGCTTTTTTTAATATCATACTTATACTCCTATCTAATCATGCAGATGTATCTTTAAGTAATATTAAGTTCTAAAATTTTAGTACTAGAGTTTCAGGAAAACCAAGGAATCACTATCGTTCATAAACCCTGTAATTATATTTCTTCAAAAGTGTCACTGCATTATCGGTAGCCTTCTGATCATAAAATTCTATCCGTAATACACCTTCTTGAAATTCACGGCTATGAATAATACCAATATTCTTAATACTGATCTGATTGCTGGCTAGTAAAGTGGCAATTGTTGCTATGGCGCCGGCTTCATCTACAATATCCAGATAAATTTCATAGATTTTACCCACCAGTCCAGAGGCTTTGCTGGGAAGCTGGTCTCGATATTCCCCTGCCGTTTCAAAAAACTTATATAAAAATGTTTCATCTTTATGATCTAAGGCTTGATACACAGACCTTAAGGATTCTATGTAGCGATCCAGCAGCCTTTGTATGCTCTTGGAATTGGTGAGACAGATATTTTGCCACATAAGGGGAGAGGAAGAAGCAATTCTAGTTATGTCTCTAAATCCTCCTGCTGCTAGGGTGCGCATTTTTTCCTCTTTATCATCAGATTCTCGTACCAAGTTGACTAATTGTGCCGCTATTATATGAGGTAGATGGCTAATAGCAGCAGTAATTTCATCATGTTCCTTGTCATCAAGAAGGATTGGTATAGCTCCAATATTTTTCACCAACTGATATAAGCAAGAGATATTATTCTTGGGTGTTTTATCTGTGGGTGTGAGGATATAGTAGGCATTTTCCAGAAGGTGAGCATAGGAGTTGGAATAACCAGTTTTTTCTGACCCAGCCATGGGATGGCCACCAATAAACTGTTCCTCTAGTCCCACTTCCTTAACAGCCTCATGAATATTATTTTTCACACTTCCTACATCCGTTAAAATGCATGTGGACTTCATTAAGGGTTTTAATTTGCTTAAATATTCAATATTACTTAAGACTGGTGCGCATAAAAATATGATATCGCACTCAGGAAAACCTTGATTAAGGGAAGATGTGATCTCGTCCAATACTTGATCGGACAGGGCTTTTTGCAAATCGAGACTGGGATGATTCTCACGATATTCGAGGGCATACAAGTAATATTTATTATTATATTTTTTTAAAGCCTTAGCAATGGAACCACCAATCAAACCGAACCCAATAAAACCAATCTTTAAATCTGCCATAAAAGCCTCCTGTCCAAATAAATATTATTTTAAATAATATAATCTATTTTTACGAATTTATAAAGTCTTACCCATCAGATGAACTAAGGGTCTTAAATCATTTGTTAAATCCTTAAATTGTTCGAAATTAAGTGATTGAGGACCATCGGATAAGGCGCAGGAGGGATTTGGATGAGTTTCTATCATCAATCCGTCTGCTCCAACAGCAACAGAAGCCATAGCAAGGGATTTTACATAGGATCTAACACCAGTAGCGTGACTGGGGTCCACAATAATCGGAAGATGACTTTTTTTCTTAATTACAGGAACTGCACTGATGTCTAAGGTGTTTCTTGTTGCTGTTTCAAAGGTACGAATTCCACGTTCACAAAGCACTACATTGGGATTTCCCTCTGCTATAATATATTCTGCAGCATTTAACCATTCTTCGATGGTTGCAGAAAGTCCTCTCTTTAATAAAACCGGAAGGCCGGACTTACCAGCTTCCTTTAATAAATAGAAGTTTTGCATATTTCTAGCACCAATCTGAAGCATATCCACATACTTAACTGCAGCATCTATGGCATTCTGGCTGGTTACCTCACAGATTACCGGTAAACCAGTTTCTTCACGGGCTTCCTTCATATATTGAAGTCCTTCTTCTTCCAGGCCCTGAAAAGCATAAGGAGAGGTTCTTGGTTTATAAGCGCCTCCTCGTAAAATCTGGGCACCAGCTTTTTTAATGGCATGGGCGGTAGAGAGGAGTTGTTCCTTACTCTCGATAGCACAGGGGCCTGACATGATGACAAGATTTGAGCCGCCAATCTCAACATTCCCTACCTTAACCTTGGTTGGTTCAGGATGAAATTTACGATTAGCAAGTTTATAGCTTTCAGTAACTGGCATGATTTTGTCTACGTCTTCAAAAAGTTCCAGATTTTGATCTGATAATTTGGACTTATCACCAACAACGCCGACAATAGTAATTTCTTTACCGGTTGATATATGTGCATCCAATCCTTTTTCTTCAATCAGAGATTTTATTTTTTGAATGGATTCTTCTTTAGCCTTGGGTTTCATTACAATAATCATAATGCAATACTTCCTTTCTCTATCCAATATATAAATTATAAAGTAGTAACATAGTAGAAAACATG
>JGI24708J26588_10000818_pt1 | contig 25302 bp, 24 predicted proteins | sample BioPla1DNA2_FD_26588 | JGI IMG/M metagenome (IMG submission 26588) | reverse complement strand
TTTTATTTTTGCTCCTCATTTTGGCAACCTCCTGTTGATTATATTTTACTATAATCGTGTGTGATTGTCTAAAATGGTTAGGGGGCTAAATAGTGACCTCCTGATAATATTTGGTTAATTTTTTAACCTTTAATATATAGCACAAAACTAAAAAAAACTTTCTTTCATAATAACATATTTATCATAATATGTATATATTGTTGCAAAAAATAAATTAAAAAGTGAATTATATGCTATTTTGTCTTATATATTAAAAAACAAAGGGATTTGCCAAGTAATATATAATACCAAATTACTTATATAGTCGGGTTTTATATCAAAAACTAATTAATAGTCATATAATGACAAATACAATGGCATAAGATATAAGTGCTATTATAACAAACCTATATACCATGATAAAAAACCATGTCCGAACAGGATTGATAAAAAACTACCTATAACAATAAAGGGACCAAAGGGTATTTGGCTTTTTCTCTCTTTTTTTCTTGTAATAATTAATATTAGGCCTGAAATTCCGCCTACAAAAATAGAAAATACTAGAGCCATAATTCCAAGTTTTAGTCCAAGGATTAATCCAATAGGTAGAAATATTTTTACATCGCCCATACCAAAGGCATCGCCACCGTAAATCAACTTACCAATAATGGCAACTAATAATAAGAAGCCAGATGTAACAACCATACCAAGTATTGGGGAATACCAACGAGCGCCGTCAAGAAGTGTGTCATTATACCAGAAGCGTAAAACAAAGAAGACGACTCCTCCAATTAACCCTGCAATCACAAGCTCATTTGGTATAATCATATGGTCTAAATCAATAAAAAACACAATAATTAGAATACACATAAGATACAGAGTAAACAGGAATTCTATAGATAAATCATATTTTGCATATAAGACCACAAAAACTAACCCGGTCAAAAGTTCAACCAATGGGTATCTGATATGTATTTTCGAGCTGCAATATCTACACTTACCTTTTAGAAAAATATAGCTAAAAATAGGAACTAAATCTTTCATGCTCAATGTTGTTCCGCATTTGCCGCAGGATGAGCGTGGAGTTACAATGGACTTCCCCTCTGGCAAACGATAGATTACTACATTAAAAAAAGAACCGAATACTATACCAAAAGTAAATATTAAAATATACATAAAAGCATTCATAAGGATTCAACCCTTCTTAATACCTTCTAAAAGTTTAGTGGCCAACAAGATTATGCAAAATAAGTTTAATTGCAATAATGAATATGATTGCAATTATTACTTTTTAGCCTAAACTATCACCCTAAGGTTATTTATTGACCTTATATAATTCATCGGTTTTTGGCTGCGAAACAATTATACTTTCACAGTCGGTTTTTAGGTATATTGTTTTATTTTCTGTAACAGTTCCAATAATCGCCGCATTAATTCCTTCTTGCTTTATTTTCTTAACAAGTTCATTGCCATTTTTTGTGGAGATGAGCATGCTACCACTTGAAATTAATTTTAAAGGATCAATATCATAGTAATCGCATATAAGTTTAGTTTCCTTTAGTATTGGAATACACTCTTTATTTATTTGCGCACCGATGTTTGAAGCGTGACACATTTCCCATATAGCTCCTAATACACCACCTTCAGTAACATCATGCATTGCATTAACTCCAAACTCTGCACAAATCATACCTTCTTTAATGACACTTATTTCTTTAATCAGATCCTGCGCTTGTTTTACAATATCAAGCCCAAACTGAGATATCAGCTGTTGTTCATTGTCGTATGCTATTATCGATGTTCCTTCAAGTCCTGCGTATTTTGTAAGTACTAAATCATCACCTGGTTTCGCACCCGATGTTTTGACAATATTATTATTCATTGTTTTACCTACAGCAGTAACGCAGATAACAAAGCGGTTTACAGCATCGGTTATTTCGGTATGGCCACCAATTATGTCAATATTTGCTTGAGACGCGGTTTTAGATAGCTGATCCATAATATTATCAATATCCGATTCAGTTGCATTAGGTGGTATTAGCATAGTAACCATAATACCAATTGGAACTGCTCCACTTGCAGCAATATCATTTAAAGCAACATTTACAGCTAATACTCCGATTTTATTTTCTGTTCCTGTAATTGGATCTGTAGAAATGACGCAGTATTCTTCTCCAAAGTCTAAAGCCCCACAATCTTCTCCAATTGTGGGCTTCAAAATAACTTCATCCCGTTTTGCTTCAATTTTATTTAAAATGATTTTTTGTAGCTTTTCATTTGAAAGTTTACCAATTTCCATAGTATCACCCACTACCTTTTGTACTTATTTATTGATGTATATTAATTTATTTAATGCTTGTGAAACGGCGATTAATGTTTGTGTAACGGCAATATCTTGTGCATTAGAACTAAACTATAACAAATCAAAATTTACTATCTATTCTTTATTACCTTCTTCTTTCATTTCTGTCCTAATAGTATATATTTGATCTCTCGTATTATCTAAAAGCCCGGCTGGTATTTTATCTCTTTCTTTTGGATTGGATGAAATAGATATTAGTCTGCTGAACCATCTCATTGCTTCATCCTTTAAGCCAATCCTATTAGCAAGTACACCAACAATATACATTAGTGTGTATTCATCCAGTAAATTGTCCCTTAAGTCTTCATTAGTATAGGCTTTTTTATAAAAATCAAAAGCAAATTTTGAATAATTAATATCCTCTTCAATTATCCCTTCATATCTATAAAGCCAAGCTATCCTTAAACAAATTTTTGCTAACTGTGAGTATTGCGCCTCTCTTACTTGCAAATTGTACAATACTAATTTGAATGCTTCAAGTGCTTGCTCCCAATTCCTTTCACCTGAAAAACTACGGCTTGTCCACCTTTTTGAAATTTTTTCATGCACAGCCTGACGCTCATAACGAGTTATCTGATCAAAAACCGTATTATGTGCCGCGTACCCACAATGATTACAAACCCACGCTTCATAATATATTGGGTTTATTGTCTCATAATGAGGACAATAATCATCATCCTGTTTTATTAACTTAATAAACTTCGATCGTACCTTGGAAATTCTAATTATCTTCTCACACACAGGGCATGTAATTTCTGAGTTATAAATTGGTTTAAGTTCTGCCATATTCCCACCCGCAGTCAACAAAATAATTGGCTTCAAGCCTAATACGTATCACTATTCCCCTGCCCTAATCTTCATCTTTTGAGGCAGATAACTATCAACTGATATTTTTTCTGTTTCTATAATATTACCAAACTTATCTAATCTATCTCTATAAACTTCAACTTTGTAGCCGGGCTTTGCTTCTCTCAAAACTTCAGCTTCCCCCTCTTTTAAAGAAGGATCAATAACTATTTCTATACCTTCGGGTTCAATAGTTTGAACAATTTTAGTCCTGATCTTGAAACGTGTTTGCTCCTTGGGCTCAAGTCCCCATAATACAACCACAATTTTGTTCTCTACTGTCTTTGCTTCTATTAAGACCGAATACTCACTTGTATTTTTAAACTTTAAATCAATATATCCTTGAGATATTGTGGCGTCCCTACCCACGCCTATATATGACGCCGGTAGTGTATGGTTTCTTCTTTCTAATACTTCAAGACCTGACAGCAATACAGTATTATAAACCGTTGAGGTCACTTGGCAAATCCCGCCACCTAGTCCATCTACATATTCATTATTAACAATCACCTTTGCTTGTTTGTAACCATTTTGCACTGTTCTGTCTCCTAAGGCTTTATCCATAGAAAACTCCTGTTGTGGAAGCAGAAGGCTTTGGTCAATTTTCTTGCATGCATTCCGAATATTATGTGTACGTGCTTCATTATTAGGGTTGAATGCAGTAGAAAATTCCGCCAATTTATATGTAATGTTCTCAACCATTTCTGTGGTCACATCTGGTGTTATCTCCAAAACACATAATTCAACATCATTCCACTGTTTATTTACTAAAGCAGTTTTAATTCTGTTAAGAGTTGAATTTACATCCAAAATCCTGCCAACAACATGTGGACTAATTGTTATTATCCCTTTATTAACCTTTATTTCAGCATTTATTGCCTTTTTATTTATTTCATTGCAAATATTATGTAAAAGGCTTGCAACTTTCTCTACATTATAACACATTGTAGGGGTGATCTGAAGACCGGTCCGATATACATTCCAAATTTCGCAAAGCCTTTGAATATTACTTCCATTTCTACCGATTTTATATGCAAGATTAATTGCGTTATCATAATCAGGTAAATAATCAATGTCCCTAAAATATAACTCATATTCGGATTCTGCTGTATATAGTGCTAAATAATCTTCCAGATAGGATGTGTCCATATTCTCCTTTATGAGCTTTAATGCTTCACTACGCTCTAAGCCCCCTACATGGTATCCATCGATGAATATATTGGCGTATATTTTGTCAGAATCTAAAATTATTTGAATATATATAAGAATTGAAATTACTACTATAAAAAGCAATAATAAAAAAAACTGTCCAAAAGGAATGTTTTGAAAGGAAACATTCCTTTTTTTCTTGCTTTTCTTATTTTGTGTGAGAAGTTTGACAAAATCCGAAAGCCTATTAAACACCATATATATCACCAATATATAGTATTCAAAAAGACTATTTTTTATCAACACATACTGAAAAAAAGGTTTTTGCAGAGAATCTCTTTAGTTACTTTATTCAATAAGCATTACTTCATCATTATCAATGGCATTTTGTATTAGTTCTTCAATATTTAATACCGACTCATAATCTATGGTTTTTTGCAAATCTGGCTTTGTAACCGGATGTTTTGCCACAAAAACAGTACAGCAATCCTCGTACGGTAGTATTGATGTTTCATAGGCTTCTATTTTTCTTGATATTTCAACAACTTCACTTTTATCCATACCAATACAAGGACGGTATACAGGAAGTGTAACTGCGTTATCAGTAACAAGGAGGCTTTCAAGCGTTTGGCTTGCAACCTGGCCTATTGCTTCACCAGTGATAAGGCCAAGGGAGCCATTTTCCAGTGCAATTCGCTCGGCAATTTTCATCATAAATCTTCTCATAATAATTGTAAGGTATTCTTGTGGACAATATTGATTAATTGCAAGTTGTATTTCGGTAAAGGGTATTATGTGAAGCTTCATGCCAAGGTTATATTGTGACAGAATTTTTGTCAGACGAATAACCTTTTCTTTTGCCTTTTCACTTGTGTACGGATAACTATAGAAATGAACACCTTCTAATTTCACACCTCTTTTGGCAACCATCCAGCCTGCAACAGGACTGTCGATACCACCCGATATAAGAAGTGTAGCCTTGCCGTTTGAGCCTACAGGAAGACCTCTTACACTGGGGATTTTTTCGGTATATATATATGTGTTTTCACGTATTTCAACACGCACAATGAAATCTGGCTCATGGACATCTACCTTTAGCTGTGGAATCGCTTTAAGTAGAACAGCACCTAACTGACTTGATAATTCCATTGATTTTAAAGGGAATGTCTTATCAGCGCGTTTTGTTTCCACTTTAAAGGTTTCATATCTATGTCTTGTTAGTATTTCTTTTGTCATTTTTATAGCTTCTTCATATATGGTATCCTTATGCGTCTCTAACTTTTTAACAGGACTTACAGAAGCTATGCCAAAAACCTTAGTAAGACGAGTTATTGCCTCATCTATAGGATAATTATCATCATTTGGTTCAACGTATATTCTGCTCTGTGATCTTGATACAGTAACGGCCCCTAAGCCATATAAAACCTTTCGAATATTTTTCATAAGCCTGGATTCGAACATTGGTTTGTTTAAACCCTTTAGGAATATTTCTTCATATCTTACAAGTATTATAGTTTTCATATTGTCTCCATTTCATAAATGATAATTATGTTTGTGTATATTATTTAATATTTTATAATTGGTATTATTTCCTTAATCGCATCAATAAACTCATAGGCCTGTTCTTCATTGTTCATGCCAGAGAAGCTTAGTCTTATAGCGCCTTCTATGTTTTCTTTTGGAAGATTCATCGCAGTAAGAACATGGCTTTGCACATTTCTACGAGATGAACAAGCTGAGCCTGTTGAAACAAAAATATTCTTCGTTTCAAGATGGTGCATCAACACTTGAGCTTTAACCCTTGGAAATGCAATATTTAGTATCCCTTCATAACCATCCGATGGTGAATTAACATAAAACTTATCGCTAAATGATTCGCTGAGCCCTTTAATAATAATATCTCTTAATGCTTTGTATTTTTTCCTGTTTTCTTGCATTGCACTATTGGTTTTCACTGCTGCTTTTGCAAATCCATATATCCCAGGAACATTCTCTGTTCCCGAGCGATATTTTTTTTCCTGACCGCCCCCATGTAAAATGGGAACGATACGAGTGTTTTTCTTTATATATAATGCACCGCATCCCCTGGGACCGTGAATTTTGTGTGAGCTTATTGTTAAAAGATCTGCATCAAGTCGTAAAAGATTTATTGGTATCTTGCCATAGGCTTGAACCGCATCTATATGAATTATTGTATTTGGATTTATAAAACGTACCTCTCTTATTATATCCTCTGCCTTTTGGATAGCGCCAGTTTCATTATTTACAAGTATAAAACTAAATAAGATGGTATGGTTATCGATGGTTTCACGAACTAATTCAGAGGATACTTGACCATTTGGTTCAACATCAAGATATACTGGAGAAAAGCCTTCGGTCTCAAGATATTTAAAGCATTCTAACACCGATGGATGCTCGATTTTTGTGGTAACAATTTTGCTGCCCCTTCTCTTGTTTGCACGGCAGACACCTTTTATTGCCCAATTATTTGATTCGGTACCACTGGAGGTAAAATAAATACAATCATCTGAAGTACTTAGCGTTTTAGCAATTATCTGTCTTGATTGTTGCAAAATAATATCCGCTTCATTACCTAATCTGTGAAGAGAGGAAGGATTACCATAAAACCTTGAATATGCTTCATTCACAGCTGAAATAACTTCCGGATATACACAAGTTGTGGCACTATTATCAAAATATATTATGTCAGGCAATGCTGCTCCTCCTTTAAACTGCCCGTTTCAACTCAACATCAATGTTATTATTATCTATTATGACAATGGCATAGGACTCATCATCCCCACCTCTTGGATCGGATATACTCCCTGGATTTAGTATTATATACCCAGAACCATAAGTAATCTGTGAGATATGCGTATGTCCAAATAAAAGCAGTTGTATATTATCATTATAAGCTTTGTCTTGAAGCTTCTCAATACCCCATTTAACAGAGTATCGATGACCATGTGTTAATAATATTCGCTGTCCTTCTATTTCCAACACTTTTTCCATTGGCACATTACCAATCATAAAGTCGCTATTTCCATACACATACTCAAAACGAATATTTGGGAATAAGTTATTTAATCTATCAGCATCCCTGAAATAATCTCCAAGGTGAATAACCATGTCTACATCCTGGTTTTTATTTAACACTCTTTCGGCTAAAGTAGTATCGCCATGAGTATCGCTAATAACGAGTATTTTTGTCATAATTGTGTCGTCATCTCCTGTATTACATAAGCAAATATAAAAAGTATCCTAAATCAAAATTACGATATATATTAATTGTTGAATTTACTAATCTATTAATTTGCTAATTTTCAAATCTACTAATTTACTAATTTCTATTCAATATCATATAGTGCCAATAGTTTTTGTTTTAATTTCTCAAGTGCTTTTGCTCTATGGCTTATCTTATTTTTTATCTCCTCTGGCAACTGTGCAAAGGTTTTATTGTATTCAGGCACAAAAAAAATCGGGTCATAGCCAAAACCCTCATCACCTGCAGGTTTGTCAGATATAAGCCCTTCAATTGAACCATTCACTATAAAACTAACTTTTTCAGAAACAAAAGCTATTGAACAGACAAACCTGGCTGTTCTATCTTTTTTGTCAACACCCGTAAGAAGTTCAATTATTTTATTGTTTTTTTCTGTCTGACTTATATTATTCCCACCAAAACGTGCAGTATAAACACCTGGCGCTCCATTTAAATAATCAATTTCAAGTCCACTATCATCGGCCAGAACCATACCTTTTACGTATCTGTTTAAACTATTAGCTTTTATTAATGCATTTTCACAAAAAGTTGTACCCGTCTCCTCGAATTCTATATCATAGCCTTCGTCCTTCATTGATACAATTTTAAGTGGGAGTTCTGCTAAAATAGCTTTTATTTCAATTATTTTGCCTTTATTACCAGACGCAATTACCAATTTGTCCATGTTAATTAATCATTTAAATCCTTCTAATAATACATTCTTTTGTAATGAAATTAACTCAGTTATACCTTTTTCTGAAATATCCAATAAACGATTCAATGCTTCACGAGAAAAAGGAGCTAATTCACCTGTAGCTTGCACTTCAATCAATTCGCCTGAATCAGTCATAACAACATTCATATCAACAGTAGCACTTGAATCCTCTTCATAACATAAATCCAGCAGTTCAGTATCTTTAACAACTCCAACGCTAACGGCTGCAACAAAATCACGGATGGGAATTTCGGAAATCATTCTCTTATCCACAAGATAACTACATGCATCCATCAATGCAACAAAACTTCCTGTTATTGAAGCTGTCCTAGTACCACCGTCTGCTTGAATAACATCGCAGTCAACAACGATAGTACGTTCGCCAAGAGCCTTGAGATCAACAACAGAACGTAAGGAACGTCCAATTAGTCGTTGAATTTCACTGGTTCTTCCATTTAACTTCAGTTTATTAATATCACGAATATTTCTTATGTGGGTTGCCCTAGGAAGCATACTATACTCAGCAGTTACCCATCCTTCACCCGAACCTTTCTTAAATGGCGGAACTTTTTCGTCAACAGAGGCAGTACAAATAACTTTAGTATTACCAAACTCAATTAACACAGACCCTTCAGCATGAGTAATGTAATTTCTTGTGATCTGTACTTTCCTTAACTCATTATTTTTTCGCCCATCAATACGCTGCATACTTTTTATCCTTTCATTTAACAAATTGACATAAAAAAACTCGGTAAGTTATATTATATTTTTAGTGAAATACATTAATAATACTCACCATACATATTATCATAATGAAAATAATAAAAAAATCAAAAGAATATATGAATTCCTTTGATTTTTTTAGATACTTTTTATACAAAATACTGTAATATACGTAATAATAATGATTTAATTACTTCGAAACAATTTTTAGTATGCTCTCACATAAAGATTCAGCAGCCTTCTGTCTATATGCTTCGGTGTTTAATTTTGCCAGCTCGTCATCATTTGTCAGACAGCCTATTTCAACTAGTACAGCAGGCATTTTAGTTTTCTTTATTACTACGAAGTTTGCTGATTTTACACCAAGATCATTGGTTCCAAGGTTTTTAAGTAAATCATTATGGATAATTGTTGCATACTCCTTGCCTGTATAACTTCCAGTGTAGAAGAAAGTCATGGTGCCATGCATTGCTTTATATAAAGCGTTATTATGTATGCTGATAAACACATCTGCATTCCAATCGTTAGCCATCTTAGCTCTTTCATCAAGACCTACAAATGTATCAGTGGTACGTGTTAATTTCACATTAACACCCTTTTCTTTTAGTAGTTTTTCAAGTCTTAAAGTAATATCAAGGTTATACCATTTTTCATCTTTGCCATAAACGGCTCCTGGATCTGAACCTCCATGTCCAGCGTCTATCACAACTAACTTACCACTTGGGGTGGGCTGTACATTATCTTTCTGTTCAGTACTCGAGCCTGTATCTGTATTTGGTGATGGTTCTTTACTACTGGTACCACCACTGTTCTCACCTTTCTCCCATTCTATGAAAACTTCGTCGTTAGAATCGTTGAATCGAAACTTGTATTTTGTTTCGTGGTTTTCACGATCAATAAGGAGAAAAGCAGTATTACCACTTGTCACAGTTTGAATTGATTTCATAATGCTATCGCCAACTTCAAGTTTTCCGTTACCAAGATCAATAATTCCATTTGGGAAAACGAATGTAAAAGCATTCAAGCTTTTGTCCTCTTCAGCTATAATGTTGGTTATATTGTCCTTGATTTTATCGCGCAAACCATCACCAGTAAGCCTTATTGCTCCTTCTCTAATATCACCTATGAAAGTTAAGTTCTTTACTCCTGAGTAAGAAAGTATTACAGTTAGCCTNTTATTTTTTTCAATTGCTTCATAGTTAATATTATCAGGAACTTCAAGTACAATTCTTGCAGTTGTTTTATCAAACTGGCCAGTACGTATTTTAGAATACAGTCTACCAGATGCCACTGTAACTTCTTTTGAGTCAATAACATTTTGACTTAGATCTATAACGATCCTCGCAGGGTTACTCAATCTGTAAACCTTGTATTCTTGAAGCTCTAATGCCTCAATAATAATGCGATCCGAGCCGGCAACGTACGAAATGGTACCGGAACGATCCCCATCACCCCTATTAGCAAGTCCTCCAGTTGAAGGAGCTGGGGTTGGTATCGGAGTTACTGTGGGTTGAGAGGGTGTAACAGCCGGTGTCGGAGTTGGTGTCGGATTAGCTGGTACATTAGGTGTCGGGCTTACAGGTGTGGGTGTAGGTGTTATTGTAGGTATAACCGCAAAATCCTCTGGGTTGCTTAATACAATTTTAGTTTGGTCTCCTCCACNTGATGCAATTGCCCATTTAAANTCATCCTTACCTGAGATTCTAATATTAATCTCATTATGCAAATTATTGGTTGTGGATATTATCCCGTGCAATAAATTGTTGCCAGGAAGAACTTCATTTTTGAAGCTCTTGTTCAATGGCATACTAATATGCAATATTTTTTCTACATCACGATACTCAACTCTATACTGATTTGAGTTTTCTTGAATTTCTTTTTGTAGATTAATTCCATTAAGCCAAACGATGCATTGCTCGCCTTCCATAGTGTAGTACAAAGCACCACTGCCTACTTGTTTTGAAGGAGAAGGTGTCACTATAGGAGCTGGAGTAGGTTTAGCTGCCTCTGTTGGCTTTGGAGCAGGCGTTAGCGTGGGTTTTGGAGCCTCTGTTGGTTTTGGGGCAGGTGCTTGTGTTGGTACAGGTGTTGGCTCGGGTGCTTTAGTTGGAGTAGGATTGTTTGTAGGCTCTTTGATAGTTTTGTCGGATATTATTGTGATTTTTATTCCATCATAAACTACATCAACAGTATATTTAGGGTTATGATTAATCTCTATTACTACATTTGAAATATTTGCTTTTCCATCAACCTGCGCATAACGAATCTGTTGAATTGAACCAGAATAAACATCAAGCTTACCAGGTACATTAATATCAGCGTTTCCAAACTGGACACATAATCTGTAATGAGCATTACCATCCATAGGTACCAAGACATAATGATTTGATATTATATTAGCGCCTGTTTCTATCAAAATAATCTCATTACCATTTTCAGTATAATATGATATTTTTTCTACAGTTTCTGAAACATTAGATTCTTTTACTATTGCAGTGTTTTCATCTTTTCCATTCCATTGAATAGTTAGGACTTTATTTTCATCTTTAGCCATTGCTGTAAGACCAAAATATGATGCAGTTAAAGTAAGGGGTACCATTGTATTGCCATTGATAGAGGCAACAGGCAAATCAGTATCAACTTTTACTCCATTTTTATAAATAGCCTGATTACTAAAGTTAAAATCCATTCTCTTTGAACCAGACTGAACATAAGCAGTTCCATTATTTTCATCGTATCCCACGGTCATACCCAAGTAATTGCCAAAAACTTCTCTTAAAGGTACATATGCAAACCCTGAAATAACTACACAAGGAGTTTGAGTTGGAATCCAAATTCCGTTCAACTCAAGATTATATACATTTGATGTGTAGTTTATTTTTTTACCTGCGATATCTACAGTTATTCCTTGACCACTGGAAACAGTTGAAAATAATAAAGAAAAAATAAAAATAAAAACTAAAGCTGACAAATGTCTTTTCATGTCTAATCCCCCAAATGCTTATCTTTTGTTTATCTGTGAACAGTATTACTGTGATCTATATTTCGGCATTTTGGGATGTTAAGCTAATATCAAGTTTGCTATTTTAATAAAATAGTAATATTTCAAATATACTTTCCTTTAGTTCCCAAAAAATCATTTTTTAGTCTCAGAATGTGTATATGGGTTTTTTCTTATGATCAGATTCTTCATATGAGAAAATACAACCACAGTATTTTTGTAAATAATACCCTCTGTGATATGCCAGGTTTTTACCTTCACGGTAAAATGGTCTAAAATCCTGATACATAAAATCAATGTCATACTTTTTTTGCATCTCTTGTCCGATTATCTGAATCTTTTCATGGTTTTGCCAGGGACTGACCAAAAGTGTTGTTGTAAAAGCGTCATATCCCATCTCTTTGGCTGTCTTAGCAAGCTGTTCAATTCTTAATGTATAACAAAAATCGCAGCGATTAACCTTCTCACCTTTTAAGTTTTCTTTCCAGTAGTCAACCATCAGAGTATCATCGTACAGTACATCAATGTTTTCATCATTGGACAATAAGTCGACAGAAACTTTTCTTTCTTGATGTTCCTGGGATGGATGTATATTCGGGTTGTAGTAAATGCCTGAAATATAAATACTTCCATCACTTTTCAATTTTTTAATAACTCCAGTGGCACAAGGCGCACAGCAAATATGAAGTAATAATTTAGTGTTTCGCATTAAACTCTCCTTAGTATTATGTTTAAGGCTTATGATATTTTGAGAACGAAATAATCAGTTTTCAGCGCAACAATGCAGTCAGTTTTTCAACGCTTTCGATGACTTGTTTACTAATTGGTAAAATGTTTTATCATAGTTTCTAATTGTTCTGTATCTACTAAAGTGTCTTTGCAAGGACCGTTTGGTCTTTCATTCAGGATACCGTAAACGGGTAATCTATTAACATCCATTATACCCGAGGTTAAATCTCTTTCACAGGCAACTGCGATGACAAATTCAGGTTTNAAATCTATAATAGANTTTCTGGCTGCAGTACCCCCAGTTGCAAGGCCTACATTCACAGAATACTTTTCAACCAAATCTTTGATATTCGAAATATTACATAAACCACATTGATGGCATTCATTAAGGTTATTTCTTATTCTGTAACTGCACTTTGAAGACTGGAGGCAATGTGGTAGTATAACAAGAAGTTTTTCGGGCTCTACCTTTATATTAAGTGATAATACATATTCATTATTTGCCTTTATGTATACTNGTCTAATTTGATCTTTATTGTAATTAAAAAGATTACTTATAGTGATAATAAAAGGCATAAATACTTTCAATGCAATATGTATTAGCGTTTTCTTAAAAGGGCTCATATCCTGCTGTAAACTTGAATTTTCATCCTTCTTAAGTATTCTATTAATAATAGTAAAACCTGTAAACAGCAACATTACAAATAAAACAAGGACAATAGCAAGTATAATAAAAATAATACGGAATGTTTCTACTCCTAAAAATACTGCAAAAACAAATGTTAATGCAGACAGAAGAAAAACCACAAGGATTACACCAAAAGAAAGATTAATAAACTTATTATTATGATTCAAAACAATCACCCTGATTTAATGTATGTCCACAAACATACTCCTGAACAGTCATTCTTCTACTATTGTCGCATTGTACTTCAAATACTTTAATAATTCCTTTACCAGTCTGTACTAAAAAACCATCCTTGGCAGTCTCTATTATGGTACCAGGTTCAACTCCTGTTAGTTTTTCTTCATCATATACAGCTGTCTTACATATTCTCATTCTTTCGTTATTTAAATATGCATAGGCAATTGGCCAAGGATTTGTTCCCCGTACAAGATTATGTATGGCTCTGGCAGAATTACCCCATACAATTTTACCTGTATCGCGACTAATGCGTGGTGCATAGGTGGCCTCTACATCGTTTTGCGGTATTGGAGTTATATCTCCCTTTTCTAATCCTTGAATTGTTTCTATAAGAAGCTCGGCACCCACAACTGACATCTTGTCGTGCAGATGTCCAGCTGTCATGTCATCGTCTATTTCTATTTCCTTAGTTAGTAATATATCACCTGCATCAAGCTTTAGAACCGTCAGCATGGTTGTAACTCCCGTCTTTTTCTCACCATTTATTATTGCCCATTGAATTGGGGCTGCTCCGCGATACTTAGGTAGTAGAGAGCCATGAACATTAACTGTGCCGTATTTTGGAATATCTAATATTTCTCTGGTAAGAAACTGTCCAAAGGCACAAGTTACAAAAAGATCCGGTTCTAACTCACTGAGCATCTCAACACATTCAGAACTCCCTATTTTCTCAGGCTGTATGACGGGTATATTGTTTTGTATAGCACAATTTTTCACAGGAGAAAAAGTAACTTTATGGCCTCTACCTCTCGGCCTATCGGGTTGGGTTACCACCATTGCAATATCTATATTATTTTCAACTAATATTTCAAGGCTTGGAACAGCAAATTCAGGTGTTCCCATAAAAACTATTTTCATAAACATCTTCCTTATAAGATTTTTTATCTAATTATAAATATTTTTATCACATCAATTAAAATATTATTCAATACCTCAACGATAAAAATTAATGAGTATCGTTTGTTCGTATTTACATGGAATGGATAATGTTGAAATATATAGTCATAACATGTTTAATAATATTTTTATGCCTATGATGCTCAGACGTCATTATCTTCTAAAAAATAAAATCGTTTCATCATACCTTTTTATGACTATGATTCGCTGTCTAAATCGATATATCGGATAACTTTATCTTCAAATAGAACTCCATCCAAATGATCTATTTCGTGGCATAGAGCTCTTGCAAGTAAACCAGTTCCCTCAATAGTATAAGATTTTCCATCCTTATCCAATGCTTTTACCACTACTCTTTCAGGACGTTCCACCTCACCACATATACCAGGAATACTCAAACACCCTTCTGGAGCAATGACTTTTTCGTCCGATTCTTCAATTTTCTCTGGATTAATAAGTACAATAGGACCTTCGCCAACATCTATAACACAAATACGTCTTAATATTCCTACTTGTGGTGCGGCAAGCCCAACACCATCTGCTTCATACATTGTCTCCAACATATCTTCAATGAGTGTTAGTGTTCTGTCATCTATTTTATTTACTAATTTACATTTCTTTCGCAATACTTCATCGCCTTTTTCACGTATATTACGCAAAGCCATTTTTCTTCCTCCATATAAACAATTATTAAATTTTCAAAATTTGAATCCTTATGATACTTAATTATAGCATACTGTAAGGGTTGATATCCATAGAAACAGCCCATTGTCTTTTTCCGGATACACTATATTTATCGTAAATCCATTCAAAGATATTTGCAAGGACTTTTATTTTCGGGTGTTTTATAATAAGACGCCACCTGTACTGGTTTCTTAGCTTTGATATTGGTGACGGAGCAGGTTCGGATATAAATGTATTCGAATCCAANGCATTGTTATTAATNATATCTAAATGTATTTTATTAATAATNTTTTTTGCAATATCATTGTTTTTTGCAGCTACTTGAACCAATCCGATTTGGTAAAATGGTGGCAATTTCAACTCATGCCTAAGAGCTATCTCTTGAGCGTAAAATCCCTTAAAATCCTGATTAATAGCAGATTCTATACTGAAATTGTCAGGAGCGAATGTTTGAAGAACCACCCTACCCTTCTTTTCAGCTCTGCCTGCCCTCCCTGCAGCTTGGGTTATTAATTGGAATGTTCTCTCCGATGCTCTATAATCTCCACTACCTAATAAACTATCGGCTGATAATATTCCAACCAATGTTACATTTGGGAAATCATGTCCTTTAGCAATCATTTGTGTGCCAACCAACACATCAATTTTTTCGTTTCTGAAAGTATCAAGAATTTTTTGATGGCCATGCTTGCTGGTGGTTGTATCTAAATCCATCCTTATTACCGACATATCATTACATATCAGGGGGATTTGCTCTTCAACTTTTTGTGTGCCAAAACCATAGGAATCAATATGTTCACTTTTACATATGGGACAAATAGATGGTTTTATGGTTGTGTAGCTGCAATAATGGCAAACAAGCCTCTGATCGGCTTGATGATATGTTAATGATACACTGCAATAAGGACACAATACTATGTACCCGCATTCTTTACATAATACGAAATTGGAATAACCCCTTCTATTGATAAAAATAAGGGATTGCTCACCCAATTCTTTATTTTTTCTAAGTTCATGAACTAATGCATCACTAAACTCATTTCTCAAGCCTTTGTCTTGTTCTTCGCGCATGTCTACAGTAATAATATCCGGCAGTGGCTTATTATTTGTACGTTCATCCATTTCTACAAGTTTTATTTTACCCGATACAGCTCTATAATAATTTTCTATTGATGGTGTGGCCGAGCCATATAGCAAAGTTGCTTTGTTGAACATGCATCTTACCGCAGCTATACCTCTAACATCATATTTGGGTGTTCGGTCTGATTTGTAAGATGTTTCATGCTCTTCATCAATAATTATTATTCCAATATTCTCAAGAGGAGCAAAAATAGCAGATCGTGCTCCAATAACAACTCGAACTTCCCCGTTTCTAATCTTGTTCCATTGATCATACCTTTCTCCTATTGATAGACGACTATGAAGAACGGCAACTCGATCACCAAATCTTCCTTTAAACTGATGAACGGTCTGAGGAGTAAGCCCTATCTCTGGAACTAGCATTATTGCATTCCTACCATCTTTAATGACTTCTCCAATTGCTTGCATATACACTTCTGTCTTTCCACTGCTTGTTACTCCATGGACCAATATTTCTTGAAATTCGTTTGTTTGTAGTGACTCGTAAATTGCTTCAAGGGCTCTTTTTTGGCAAGCAGTTGGAGGCAAAGGTTTTGTTTGAGCTATCTTAATATCTTCCAGAGGATCTCTCTCCACTTGAACATCGGATATGGAGATGTATCCTTTTTTCTCCATGTTTTTTAGTATTGCAGTAGAATATCCTAGTGCATTTAATTCAGAAACAAGTATTTCTCCTTCTTCAAAAAGCATTTGCATGATACGAATGTAATTTATACTTCTAATATTGTTGTTGTTTATAAGCTCTTGAAAGTCATCCTCATCCATTTTAGGATAAGCCACCTTTATGGTTTTTGCTTTAACTTTCATCTCAAAATGATCGACTATTTGTATTAAGTCTTGCTGTTCAAGCTTTTTGAGTAGTTTCATAACGGGCTTTTTTATTATTTCTTGTAACTTGTCAATGGAAAGCACTCCGTCATTATCTGTTAATGCATTTATAATATTTATCTCATCCTCATTTAGGTTTACAATAGTTTTATCTGCAGAGTTTTCTTTCACAAGGATAACGTCCTGCCTGTATAAAAGGCCAAGACCTGTAGGGAGCATACAGTTTATTGCCATATCGTATGTACAAACATATCTTTTTTTCATATATNTGCTCAGNTCAATAAGTTCGGGAATTAAAACAGGAGTATCGTCAATTACCTGTGCAACTTCTTTTAAGCCTGCGAACTGGCTTTTTTGCTTTATTTCCATAACAAAAGCCTCACGTAAGCGATCTCCATTACCGAATGGAACAAGAACACGTATGCCGGGCAGAATAAAATCACACAGTTCACTTGGGACTATGTAATCATAGAATTTATCAAATTTTCTTGTTGTATTACTTATTATGACAGATACATACAAGTTTAACACCTCTATTACTTTTCATAATACATTTTACATTATAAAAATAATAATTGAAAGCAAAATGCAAAGTTAAGCCTTTGTGATCTAAGCTTTACAACGGCTGTAAATATGTGGTGTTAAATCCTGTATGTACTTCAAGTATTGATACACTCTTAGTCACAACAGCTTTATGTATTTAGTGATATAACGAATATTAATTGTAGTGGCAAATTATGAAAGATGTATTATTTTCTCAAATTGCTGATATGATGGATTTTTAAAGTATATGGTATTTTGTATATAAATAGAGAATATAAAAATGGGCTACCTAATGTGGCCCATTTAAATAAAGCAATGTAATCCCACTACCTAAGAGACGGGTTTCATATGCTATCGTACTATATTATAAAGCATATTCTTTAGTGACGTAATCAGGGATATCCTTTATATTTCCACTAATTGAAAATACAAACCTTATCTTAAAATTATTATTAATCTCCTTTATTTTTTCAAAAAAGGTTTCATAATCGGGGTTTTCTCCTACAATTAAATCCAGTCTATCTACATAAATGGCAACGATATCATAATTTGCAGCCACTAAACCTCCGATAAATCCATAAAACGAACTACTGTCATTAACAGGAAAGTCAGAAATATTGACAAATCGTACTTCATGTCTAAGTTTAGTAACAAGTTCATCACTTGTATCGATGAAAACAATAGTTCCTTTACTGTCGTCTATTATGCTATGAACATCTTCGATTAAATACCTTGTTTTACCGACACCTTTTGTTCCATATAAAACCTTTATCATAGGAAATCTTCCTTTCCAAGTAATTATATTTTATTCTTCTTCATCATTATTCCGTGTATTATTATTGTCTTTATTCATTTCCATCTTTGATATGGATATTTCATAGGCTGTGCGTTCTTCAATATTATCATCAGAAATTTTCTTTTGGTATTTCCTACTTTGTACTCTTCCCCATACCTTAATGTTATCGCCTACTTTTAAGTGACTTGCAAAACGAGCATTACGTCCCCATGCAATGCACGGAATATAGTCAGATTTATTGTACGCTCGGTTGACAGCAAGAAGTATATCTGCAATTTCACGTCCAAATGGTGTTGTTCTATAAATGGGTTTTTTGCATATAAAACCATTTAAGTAAATACTATTTGGCATTTTCACCTCTTCCATGGAATCAATGATTACAATGTCACGGGCAAAAACTAATAACATGAGTTTATGATTTGAGTCACTACTATAGTTATTGTAACTTCTGAATTGTCCTTCTATTGTTATCACTTTACCCTCTTCTAGTATTTCCAAAGGTAAAAGTCTTTCAGAAAACATGACAGGAATATAATCATATGTATCACTAAGTCTAGGTACTTCAACGTTAATAATATAAAATCCCTCTCCATAGATTTCATGGTTAAACTCAGGTTCAGATATGATTTTTCCAGATAAGTTTGTATAATTATTTTCCATATAACTACCGGGCATGGATACACCCCACTCCTCTCCGTCTTTCGTATCTAAATTAAATTCATCTCATGTTATGCTTATTCAAATTAACTTGTTTTTAGAAGTCCCTTTTTATTTTTAATCTTTTATCTCATGGAATAATATCTTGAAATAAAATATTAATTTATCTGTATATTCTAATGACCTCATTAATATAAATCGGCACTTTTCACTTAAATAAATAGGTATATCCATAAATCAAAAGCTCAAATTCAATAATTTACCTTTATTATATATTCAGACAAAAGCTTTATCAACTTTTTTCGGTTTTTTATCATAATTTTAGACTATAAAATATGTAATATTGTATAATATCCATCTATCCACAAATAAATTGCTAACAAGAACTAATAAGTATGCGGTATAGTAAATAGAAAAACGTTTAATATAATTTAACTGATATTATTTGAGATTGGATGAACATGATACAAGGTTATATAAAATAACCTTCATTCGAATTCGGTTATTTTATCATTTATTTTGTTTAAATTGATATCATGAAGAACTGCGAAAGAGGCAGCTACTAAAACATTGTAAGGATCTCTTATACTATTTTCAAAACTCATAACATATTCCTGGGGTTCAACTTTTTTCCCATTAGCTGAAATAAGACTAGACGTTATACAGCATAAAAACTGACCACTAATTGATGGCTCCCCGGTACTTGATGTTGTAATAATTGACTCCTTATTAAACCCATATCCTAGCACCCTATAACCCTCAATACTTGTAAATTGAGAAGTCTTAACTATATCGTTGTTTAGAATGACTGTTAATTCATCTGAGGTACTTTTAGTATCATTACGTAGTTGAGACAAAACTACATTCCATTCATAATAATCATTTACAATCAAAGTATCTAAGACCAGATCTTTTATTGCTGCCTCAAGATCTTTTGGTTTGATTTTAATCATTAATATGTCTGTTCCAACTTGATTTAGCGCTGAACAGTAATCCTTCCACTTTTGTATATCTTTAAACCGATAGTCATACTCTGTAAAGCTAACTTTTTTATTTCCAACGCCTAAGAAATATTTAATTGTATCTAATATTTCCTGAGTATTTTTGCTTTCAACAATTCCTGTTATATGCATATAAATTCTCCTGGTATATTTGTGGTTTTCATTAGCGTTTATTAGCTTTATCAACATAATCTATAAAAACACAAACTCACCACTTTTCTTATTAAATACCCCATTTGAATTGTGTTAATTGAAATATACCATTTGATTTGCAATATAAAATTATTCAGGGCATTTTGCGAAACTGCTTACTCGCAAAAGCCTTTTTAAGAAAAGTAGCAAAGTACTATTATCTTTTGCAATAATTCTTTTCATATTCAAAAACTTAATATGGAGAATATTACTATACTTTTGAAATGTATGTCTTATCACTGTTTGCAGGGCGAAGCATGGTATTTAGTTCATCATAGTTTGATGATAACAACCATTTTTCAATATTATCCTCATCAATAATTACCGGCATACGATTATGTATTGACATTATTTTAGAGTTTGCTTCTGTGGTGAGAATTGTAAACGCAGGTAAAAGCACATTTTCGTTGTTCTTATCCTTGAAAAACCAATATAAACCTGCCATAAAGAAAAGCTTATTATCAATACTAATAAAATGCTTTATTTTCTTATTGTCCTGACTTTTCCATTCATAAAAACCAGTAGCAGGTATAAGACATCTGCGTTTTTGAAAAGGTGCTTTAAACATAGGTTTTTGGGATGCTGTTTCTGACCTTGCATTAATTATTAACCCTTTACCTTTCCATGACGGGAAACCCCACTTAACTGCATGTACTTCGTTATGAGCTTGGTCTTTACCAGGTGTAATAATTGGAACTGTGTCTCCCGGATATATTTCCCCATGCTTTTTCACTAAATACTGCTCATTTTCTGCAACAAGTTTTGCAAAATCATCTAATTCTTTTTCGGGAATATAAAAACGTCCACACATGAAAACAAGTCCTTTCGTATTATTACTAAAAGCAATTTAGTATTCTTCTACAAATTGAGCTATCAATTAGATTATATTCTTTTCTAGAATTTGGTTTAATTTACTGTCTTATCTTAACAAACATACTGCTATATATAGTAATTAACTAATTGGTAAATTATATAGACTACATATGACTATTTTGATTATAATACAGACATTACCTCTGGGCAACAAAAATGTATATAGTTACACGAGATTTAGATTAATTTCGATAGTAAAGTACCTCTCTGCTATGGTTTACACATCCGACATGGAAACGCTCCCTTAATAGCACATTCTTCACGACTATCAAAAATTTCATCCTTAGATATTACTAGCGGGCATAGTTCACGATGATAATAATCTAAACCATTATCATCCTGTTGTATGTAATAGTGATTTTTCCTAACAACTCGTGCAGCTCCTAGTGCATAGCTATTTAATTTTTCTCCAGATGTTCCAATTGGGATGCCTTGAATAAATGACAAAAAACCTATGTCCTCGATATTGTTATGCCAGTCGTCATCAGATATTATGGGTGGACAAAAATTGTATGTAATGCCAAAAAGTCTTGCGTATTTATTGTGTTCGTTTATTTCAGCATTTACATCATTCTTAATGCATTCAACGATTGTTCTTTTTCTAACTTCTTCAAATAGTATATTGTCTTGTAGGATTTCATTGCTTGGTAGCGAGCTTCTAACTGTTTCACATTTGCCCTCAAAAAAACTATTGTCCACTGTATTAAGTACTTTAACATAATCGTCTAGCGTAAAAAGAAAAACATAACCGTCCTGTTCATATGCATATGACTTTTTCGGCTTCCATATCATTTCACTAATTTCTTCATGGCTACTGTTTTTGTATGTCTCCATAGAATAAATCCAAAACCCATCATAATCGATAAGGACAACAACTGGAATATATCCTTGCAATGTATATTGGGAAATATCATTATCTGTTAAGTTAAAATTTGTATACAGCGTATCAAAAAAAGCATCAAGAGCCTTATCACGTGAAATTGTTACTTTATCATTTTCTCCACGCGTAACCATGGCAATGGAAGCATCTTCAACTGCCGTATCGATATATTTATTAAGTACAATGCTTTGAAACTCTACACTTTGAAGATTATCTGATTTAATCCTAAACAAAAGCAAAAATGGTAATGTTATTAATATGAATATAATTGCAATATCAGTAATCTTCATCCCTAACCATTCCTCCGTAAGTCACTACAATACGATTTACTGGTAAATCTGACATTAGGAGCATTTGTTGTACTTTTGTCGCAGCCGTCTTATTTGTATTTATAACTTGAACAGAAAAAATATCGCCTTTAGATAGAAAGTAATAATTATCGCCAGAATGACTAAGACTGTCAGGTAGTAATGTTGACAGAATATCCTTAGTATAAGTAATATCGTAGTTCTTATTGTAGTCATGTTGAAATGATGTCTTGTCGACAGGATCTAAATAGACTGGATCAATTGTAGTATGTTTATGTTCCATTGATACTTTGTATACATTACCGGTCATAGACAGGGCTTGACAATATTGCTTATACATAATTGGCGTGATGTATCCTAAGTTTCTTACAGAATCTACAAACTCACATGTTTCATTTAGCACTACAACCTTTGCGATATCATCCTGTCGAGTTAACATGTTCTCAATTGGGAATATAAAGAATAACATTAATGAAATGATCAATGCTATGATTTTGCTAATTGTATCAGACAATTCTTTGGCCTCCTATCTCTTTATATATTTAATCATTGTTATTTCACCGAATTCATTTAGTATATATTCAGTTGAATATATTGCATTATTGTCTATTAAACTGAAATCAAAGGTATCAGGACTTGTAGATTTAGTTACTGTAATAGTTCCAATCAATATATCTGTTTCAAGTCCATTTGTAATACTGCCAGTAATTGCTGCTCCTGATACCTGATTTGGAATAATTGCATTACTGTTGCTTTGATATACTGCACCCCTATCGGCTACATTAGAATTAACTATGTTTACTGTTTCAATATTCTTATCATATAGTATAAAAAAAAGCGAAATAGCAAGTATTGAAGAAAACACAACACTAACAATAGATAGAGCCTTAGTTAAATTCTCTTCCAATGATTTCACCACCTAAATATATAAGACCCAAGTCAATTTGGATACATTCATGGAGTCAGGTAGAGATTTAACTCCACCCGACCAAAGAGACTAAAATACTTCATCTTAACACCCTGATTTGTCTAGTACAGACATATCATAAGAGGCCTAAAGAGATTAATACACTTCGTCTTAATCCATCGCTGCATTATTAAGGTCAACGTTCTATAGCAATTAAAACTCTTACTGCTGCGTAAAAACTAATGCAACAATAGTACCATTTTCATCACGAACAAGTTTTCCTAAAAAAACGCCATTTGGATTAACATACTTAGAGCTTTTCTCATCAATTGCAACAGAAATGTCGTCTGTTGCAGCACCAGTAATTTTTCCTACATCGCCTGTGACATTTACTGTGTTGATGTACCATACTCCTACTGTATGCTTTTTAGTTTCTACCTTTACACCTATATATTCATCTTCGAATTTTCTAATTACGTTTATTACTTCACTTCCACTTATCTCCATGTTATTGTACATTGTGTACTGTGATTCTGTCATATCCACATTAAGTTGATCCAACTTGCCAATAGCTGCAAGTGCAGTAGTTTGACCAGAGCGCATTAGTATGAAACCAATAGACACTACTATTAAAGTAATAACAACGCCAGCCCCTATTAAGACAGCTTTCAAAGAGTTTTCCATAATAATCTCTCCTTCCAAAATTTTAGATAATAGTTTTTATTTCCTCTGAAAAATCCATCAATTTTTTCGAGCTAATCATAATAAATGGACTTATGATATAAAGAATTATTGTAGCTCCCATAGGGATAAAAGCTATGAATTTTCCCCACATTCCTTTTTTATTCACCATTATTTCATTGTCTTGTTTTCTCTTTTCTTGATAATATTCTCTTTCGAGCCTAAGTTCATCAAAAGCTTCTTCAATTGTTATTTTGTCTGCTGCAGATATAAGGTTCTCTATTATTCTTACAAACGGCGGATATGGCTCATCTATAATTAGTTGTTCCATGGCTTGTCTGTCGCCATATTCAAAGTTATTTATACATTTTTGTATAGAAGGTTTAAATATATCTGAAAATTGCTCCAGCCAATTTAGAATATCTTCAACATGAATTCTTTCTATATGCATTAACATTAGAATTATTGTATGAAACTGCTTTGCTTCATCCTCCATACTCATTTTGAGTACACGCTCACGAAAAAGTAACATCCAGTATGGAATGTTATATGAAACACAGGCGACTACAACACATAATAACAATTCCCACCACTTATAATTATGAGCATTATACGTTTCGATTTTTTCTAGAATTCTTTTTGCAGCTATCGCTACATGATTTGAATTCCCATACTCCCCATCAAGAAATAGCCTATCTTCAAGTATCTGAAAGGTTACCTTTTTATTTTTATATTCTTTTATATACTTTCTGTCGCTTTCGATTATCTTAAGCTCTGCAGTTTTATCAATATTAATATCATTATCAGCCATCTTTAAATTTAAAGATGAATACAAAATATTCCGCCTTGAGATTAAGTGAACATTAACAAATACTGCGTTACACAATACAAATGCAAGCAGAGCATATACTATTTGCTTTAAAATAAACTCATTAATGCTCATTTGAGCACTTGTTTTCCGTAAAAGTCTTTCATATTTTAGTGACTTTGAATACTTTCTTTGAAGCACTACTTCAGTTATATATCTGGCTGGTGGCATCTTTAATAATGCTTTATATATTTTATTACTAATCGGAGAATACTCTGTATTTGACTGTAACTTTATTATTAGTTGATATGCTAAAATGACAATTGCAAACAATAAAACCACCACAACAAAACCGTATGCTCCATCATAATATTCATGTAATTCAGGTATATTATTTACTGCCCAATTTTTCAGTG
>JGI24708J26588_10000810_pt1 | contig 25390 bp, 20 predicted proteins | sample BioPla1DNA2_FD_26588 | JGI IMG/M metagenome (IMG submission 26588) | reverse complement strand
CCCCCCATACATAAGACTTATTTATATTCAATCTTTCAAATCTTCTTTAAGTTAATCATACTATAAGTAACAAGAAAATACTAGTAATAACCATTTATAGCAAAAAAGTATCCTAGATTAGCTAGCAACTAGTCTAGGATACTTTATAATTTTTATACTATGCTTGAAATAGATTCAACTATTTTTCTAGCTACATGTGGCTTATTCATGGTGTATAGATGAATCCCATCTACCCCCCAAGATAATAAATCTATAATCTGATTAGTTGCATAGGCTATCCCTGCATCCTCTAAAGCTCTAGGATTATCACCATATTTATCTAAAATACGCTTAAATTTATCAGGTATTTTTGCCCCACATAGCTGAGTTATACGTTCTGTTTGTCTTTTATTAATTACTGGCATTATTCCTACTGATATAGGTATATCTAAATCCATTAAATCAAGGTTCTCTTTAAATTTATAAAAATCATTATTATCTAAAAAAAGCTGGGTTATTAAAAAATCTGCTCCACTATCAACCTTAGTTTTTAGGTTCTTAAGGTCGGCCACCTTGTTTTCAGCTTCTGGATGGTACTCTGGATAGCATGCTGCACCTATTGAAAATTCACCGAATTCTTTAATATGTTCTATTAAATCTGTGGCATATGTATAGGGGCTATTTTCTAAATCTATGTCACTAATACCATGAGGCTTATCCCCTCTTAAAGCAAGTACATTCTCAACATTAGCCTCTCTAAGCTTATATAGGACCTTATCTATTTGGTCTGATGTAGAATTTATACAAGTTAAATGGGCAAGGGCATCTATGCCATACTTATTTTGAATAAGATCTGCTATTTCCACTGTGTGACCTGCATCACTACCACCTGCTCCGTAAGTAACACTTATAAAATCTGGTTTAAGGTCTGCAAGTTCATGTATAGTATCATAAATAGTGTCTACAGGCATCTCAGGCTTAGGCGGGAATATCTCCAAAGAAATTACAGGTTTATCACTATATAAGTTTTTTATTTTCATACTTTTCTTCCTCTCATTTTTTCTATTTTCCTATTGTTATTTAAGATTATAACAATCTTTCAACTATTGTAAAGCTAATTTGTGATATAATATTAAAAATTGGAGGTTTTGTCATGATTGTATGCAAAAAGGAAGCCTTAAGATACTTAGGCTACAATAAACAAAATATTGATAATAATACAAAATATCTTTTGGATGAGTGTATAGAAGAACTAACTGGCCTTATAAATAAAAAATCAGTCTATAAAATTTTTAATATAGAATGGGAAAATGAGGCTATACATCTTGAGGACACCATACTTCATATGGAAAGCAAGGATATAGCTAATCATCTTGCCAAGTCAGATAAATGTGCCTTAATGGCTGCATCACTAGGCCTTGAAGTAGATATGAAGATAGCTTTCTATGCTAGGACCAACTTAAGTAAAAGCCTAATCTTAGATGCCTGCGCCTCATCAGCTATCGAAACTTATTGCGATCAGGTAGAAGAAACTATAGCCATGGAGGCTTCTGATAAAGGTTACAATATAACAAGTAGGTTTAGTCCCGGCTACGGTGATTTAGATATAGGACTTCAAAAACCTATAAGCCAAATACTTGAAACATATCCTAAAATGGGGCTTACAGTTAGTGAGAACAGTATAATGATGCCAAGAAAATCAGTAACTGCAATAATAGGCTGGCAAAGGGGCAAACCTAGTACTAAAATTAATAAGTGCAAACTATGTAATAATATAAATTGCTTGTATAGAAAGGCTGATAACAATGAATAAAACTTTAGATTTTAATGAATTTATTATACTAGATGGGGCTATGGGTACTATGCTCCAAGCCCATGGTATGAAGGCTGGGGACCTTCCAGAAACATATAATATTTTACAGGCTAAGATTATAGAAACAATACATAGGGAATATATAGAAGCTGGAGCAAACATTATTACTACTAACACCTTTGGTGCAAATTGTTATAAATACAGGGATAGTAATTTTAAATTAGAGGATATTATAGGTGAAGGAGTTCAAATAGCAAGGAGGGCTGCAGGTTATAATCTAGTTGCCCTTAATATAGGACCCCTAGGCCAGCTTATGGAGCCCTACGGAAATTTAAGCTTCAATGATGCCTATGAAGCATTTAAAGAACAGGTTGTTATTGGAACTAAGGCTGGCGCTGACCTAATACTTATAGAGACTATGTCTGATACCTATGAAGCCAAGGCTGCAATACTTGCCGCTAAAGAAAATTCCAGTCTTCCTGTAATATGCACTATGACCTTCCAGGAAAACGGCAGGAGCCTAACAGGGACAGATCCCTTTACTATGGTTAATATTTTGCAAAACCTTGGCCTAGATGCTATTGGAATTAACTGCTCACTAGGACCTAATGAAATGATGCCCTTAATACCCAAGATTGTAGACTACTCCAAGATACCTATTATAGTGCAAGCCAATGCAGGCCTACCAAAGATAGTAGACGGCGAAACTTTCTATGATGTAAGCCCTCTAGAATTTGCAAACTATGTAGAGGAAATGGCGGACCTGGGTGTTACAGTATTTGGTGGCTGCTGCGGAACTACACCTAAGCATATATCTGCAATTAAAGATGCTCTAGAAGCTAAAGCACCACATAAGGTTAAGGTTAAGCCCATAACTGCTGCAAGCTCTTCAACAAGAACGGAAATCCTTGGCAATGAAGTCAAAATAATTGGCGAAAGAATTAATCCAACAGGTAAGAAACTTCTACAAGCAGCCCTTAGAAAAAATGATATGGATTACCTTCTTAAAGAGGCTATTGTTCAAAAAGACAAGGGTGCCCATATACTTGATGTCAATGTTGGCCTTCCAGAAATTAATGAAGAGGAACTTATGGTCCAGGCTATTAAGGAAATTCAAGGGGTAGTAAACCTTCCCTTACAAATTGATAGCGTTGTACCACAAGTGATAGAAGCAGGAGCTAGGGTATGTAATGGAAGACCTATCATAAACTCAGTTAATGGGGAAGCTAAAATTATGGAGTCTATCTTTCCCATAGCAAAAAAGTATGGCTGCCTAGTTATCGGATTAACACTAGACGAAAATGGCATTCCTAAGACTGCTAAGGAGAGGCTGAACATTGCCAAACATATAGTAGATACAGCTAAGACTTATGGAATACCCAAGGAAGATATTATAATAGATTGCCTTGTCCTAACTGCTTCTGCCCAGCAAAAAGAGGTTAAGGAAACAATAAAAGCAGTTGAACTAGTTAAGAAGGAACTAGGTGTTGCAACAACACTAGGGGTTAGTAATGTGTCCTTTGGATTGCCTTCTAGAGGCATACTAAACAGGACCTTCCTAGCTACTGCCTTAGGCGCAGGCCTAGATGCCCCTATTCTTAACCCCTCAGAAGAAGATATGATTAGCACTGTAGCTGCCTTTAATCTACTCTGGAATCATGATAAGGATAGTAAATCATATATAGCCTCTTATTCTAATCTGACAAAGGAGACAAGCCCTAAAGAAGAAATAGGAACAAAGGATCTTAAAAAAGCCATAATAGATGGGCGTAAAAAAGAAAGCAGCCAACTTGTTAAGGAGCTTTTACAAACTATGACCGGCCTTGAAATTGTAGATAACTATCTAATACCTGCCCTTGATATAGTGGGTGAAAACTATGAAAAGGGTCAAATATTTCTTCCACAACTTATCCAGTCTGCAGAAGCAGTTAAGAAATCTTTTGAAGTTATAAAGGAAAATATGATTTTAGAAAATAAAGATGAGGCCCCCATAGAAAAAGGGAAAATAGTGCTTGCCACGGTAAAGGGGGATATTCATGATATAGGTAAGAATATAGTTAAGGTTCTTCTTGAAAACTATGGCTATGAAGTATTAGACCTTGGCAGGGATGTACCTATCACTAAGGTTGTTGATACAGTTAAAAAAGAAGATATTAGCTTAGTAGGCCTTAGCGCTTTAATGACTACAACTGTTAAAAATATGGAACTTACCATAGAAGCCTTAAGAAAGGAATGTCCAGATTGTAAGGTTATGGTTGGAGGGGCTGTTCTTACCCAAAGTTATGCTGATATGATAGGGGCTGATTTTTATGCTAGAGATGCAAGGGATTCAGTTAATATTGCTAATAAACTATTACTTGAAGATTAATCAGCCCAGCTCTTTATTTATCAGCTTTTTCATGATATAAAATCATCATAGTTGCATTTAAGGTTATAGTAACAACTATAAGTATAAGGGATACGAATTTTGTAACACCAGATAAATCCCCTATTGCTGCCCAGTCTTCAAGTTTAACTAAGTAGGCTGTGTTAGCAATTTGAAAGTACAAGGCCAGAATACAAGAAATCATACTTAAAATAGAAAACGTACTCCAATTAGTATGTTTATCATTTTTATAGTTTATTAGGCTAACAATGGGTAATACCCACGCAATTAAACCAAGTAACAAACTACCCACATTCAAAAATCCTTCCATTATAATACCCCCGTTTTTATATTAAATCTTATCCTTATAGTTTAGGAGCAATCTAAAATGATTGCTCCCAAATTAAAATTCTGTTCTTCCTTGAAAAGCCCTAAGCAAGGTCATTTCATCAATATATTCTAGATCCCCACCCACAGGAACACCATGGGCAATCCTTGTTGTCTTAATTCCCAAAGGCTTAAGGAGCTTACCTATATACATGGCAGTTGCTTCGCCCTCAATGTTAGGGTTAGTAGCTAGAATAACCTCATCTACATCTTCTTTTTGAATACGTTCAAGTAATTCTTTAATACGGATATCAGATGGTCCAACGCCCATCATAGGTGAAATAGCACCATGGAGAATATGATATAAGCCCTTATACTCCTTAGTCTTTTCATATGCTGCCATATCCCTCGAGTCTTCTACAACCATAATTTCCTTACGATTCCTACTATCATCCCTGCATATGTGGCATAACTCCTTATCCGTTACAGTCCAGCAGGATTTACAATATTTAATTTCTTCCTTTGCCACCAAAATAGCATTGGCTAAGCGCTCTACATTTTCCTTGGGCAAGGATATTATATGAAAAGCTAAGCGCTGGGCTGATTTTGCTCCTATCCCAGGTAATCTAGATAGCTCCTCAATTAGTGCAATCATTTGATTACCATAATTATTCACTAGAACATACCCCCTGGTAATCCCATACCACCTGTAACCTTTGCCATTTCTTTTTGATTAAGCTCTTCTGCTTGGCGCAGCCCTTCATTAACAGCTGCCATAACTAAATCTTCTAGAATCTCTACATCATCTGGATCAACAGCATCTGGATCAATAGTTATTGATTTTAATTCCCTTTTACCTGATACAACAACTTCTACAACACCTCCACCTGCTGTAGCTGTTATTTCCTTATCCTCTAATTCTGCCTGTGTCTTTTCCATTTTACGTTGCATTTTCTGTGCTTGCTTCATTAAGTTATTCATATTAGGCATTCCACCAAAATTTTTCATTGTTTTCCTCCTATTATTTTAGTTTATTTAATCAATTCTTATTCCACTTCTATCGGGAATTGAATTGTCTTCCTAACCATCTCAATGGTTTTATCAATATCTGCAGTTTCTTCAGTACTTTCCGGATCTGGTCCATAAATTTGCTTGTATTTGCTTTCATATTCGTCTAATGTGACATACTCTATCTTTACAGTCTTATCTGCTATCTTCTCCACTGTATCCCTTATTAAGTCATCATGATTTGATTTACTTACATTTAGAAGCCCAGGGCTTGGAAATATTAAGTAAAGTATATCATCTTCTAAATACCCTGCTTTAACATCTACTAGAAAGCTCTTATGCATGGGATTAAACCTTGACTTAATAGCCGACCATGACTTTACTATCTTCTTTATATCATCTGGCACTGCCTTAGGCTTAGCTTTAGGCAGCTTAAGTTCTTCTTTAACTTCTGGTTTTTCATCCTTTACATACATAACCTGCTTTGGTGCTTCCTTAACCTTTTTTTCAAGGTTTATAATCCTATCCAAGACTGCATCACTAGATGTTTCCATAGAAGGTTGGCATAGCTTTAGAAGAGATACCTCTAGTAGGATTCTAGGATTACTTGCTCCCTTCATTGATACCTCTAGGTCAGAAAATATCCTAATATATCTCATTAGGCTATTGGCATCGATATTCTTAGCTTGCCCACATAAATCTTCTATATAATCCTCTGAGTAATCCAGTATACTTTCAGGATTTGTAGTATTCTTGGCTACTAGTAGATTCCTAAAATGCATTATTGCATCCAATACAAACTGATGAATATCCCTACCCTGAATATTTATATCCTCACATATATCCATAGCCTTTTGATTATCAAGATTTACAATAGCATCTGTTAATTCAAAGAAAACACTCTTATCCACCGCCCCCAATAGTTGATGTACCTTGTCTAGGGTTATATTCTCCCCAAAGTAAAATGAGATACACTGGTCTAAAATACTAAGAGCATCCCTCATCCCGCCATCTGCTATATATGCTATATACTCTATAGCTTGATCATCTACTTCAACGTCTTCAAGTTCCATCAGGTATTTTAACCTACCTGCAATATCTGATGTTGTTATTCTCCTAAAATCAAAGCGCTGGCATCTAGATAGGATAGTTACTGGTATCTTTTGGGGATCTGTTGTTGCTAGTATAAAGATTACATGACTTGGTGGCTCTTCTAGTGTTTTTAAAAGAGCATTAAAAGCTCCTGTGGAAAGCATATGAACCTCATCAATAATATATACTTTATACTTCCCCTGAGTAGGTGCATACCTAACCTCTTCGCGAATCTCCCTTATATTATCCACACCATTATTAGATGCAGCATCTATCTCAATGATATTCATACTACGGTCTGCTTCTATCTCTAAGCAAGCCTCACAGCTACCACAGGCCTCGCCTTCATCTGATGTATTCTCACAGTTTACAACCTGAGCAAATATCTTTGCTACCGATGTTTTTCCAGTACCTCTTGTACCACAAAACAAATAAGCGTGGGAGATTCTACTAGATTTAATTTGATTGCCTAAGGTCCTAACAATATGATCTTGTCCTATAACGTCACTAAAATTCTTAGGCCTGTACTTACGATATAATGCTATATATGACATCTACCCACTCCTTCATTTAATAATCTAACCTTTTATATTATAACATATTTTATAAACAATGGTACCTAAAGGCATAGCCTATAAAGTACCATTGTTTATAATTCTTTAACCTACTATTAAATCCTCAGCTGCCTTAGTTAAGGACTTTAGTTTATTATTACTATCTTCCTTATTATCTCCCTTTACCGCAATATATATTTTCATCTTTGGCTCTGTTCCTGATGGCCTTACAACCACCCAACTGCCATCTTCTAATATAAGCTTAATTACATTGGATTTTGGTAGCAATATTTCTGTTTCCTTGCCAGCTTTTATATCCTTAGCAATAGATAATTCATAATCTTCTATTTTACTTACTAATACACCACCTATTTCCTTAGGTGAATTTTCCCTTAGATTAGATATAATGCTTATAATTTTTTCTTGACCATCCTTACCCTTCATCTCAAGAGCAACTTGATCTTCCTTGTAATATCCATACTCCTTGTACAAATCTTGCAGGGCCTCATATAGGTTCTTACCTTTAGATTTATGGTAGAGTGCCATTTCGGCTATTAGTACCGAAGCTATAACAGCATCCTTATCTCTTACAAAGTCCCCTGCTAAGTAGCCATAACTTTCTTCAAAACCAAAAACATAATTATTTGATTTAGTTTTGTTAAACTCCTTGATCTTTTCTCCTACATATTTAAAGCCAGTAAGTACATCCATTACCTCAGCGCCATAAGCATCACATATAGTGTCTGCCATATCTGTTGTCACAATAGTTTTTACTACTGTATCTTTCTTGTCTAGCAGTCCTAGCTCTTGTCTGCCACCTAGCATATAATCAGTAAGCAAGGCACCTACCTGGTTACCTGTTAACACAGTGTATTCTCCATCTTCCATTCTTACAACTACGCCAATCCTATCACAGTCTGGGTCTGTACCAAAAATAAGGTCTGGTGAAACATCCTTGGCTAATTCTATTGCTAGGTCAAATACATCCTTATTTTCTGGGTTTGGATATGGGGCTGTTGGGAAGTTTCCATCTGGATGTTCCTGTTCTGGCACAATAACTACATCCGAAAAGCCTAGCCTATCTAGCATTGTTCTAACTGGAATATTACCACTACCATGTAAGGGAGTATATATAATACTAAGATCTTTAGCATTTTCCTTTACAAAATCCTTCCTTACCACAAGAGAACTTACCTTGTCATAATATTCCTCATCCACTTCCTTACCAATATAAATTAGTCTACCTTTTTCCTCAGCCTCACCTAAAGGCATTGTTTTTATATCATCAAAAATATGGCATGATTCTATATTACTTAATATTGTATCTGCTGCATCTCCTGCTATCTGGGCGCCATCTGCTCCGTATACCTTGTAACCATTATATTCCTTTGGATTATGGGATGCTGTAATTACAATTCCGCCACTAGCCTTTTTATGTCTAACTGCAAATGATAGCATAGGTACTGGTCTTAAAGAGTCATATAAATATACTTTTATCTTATTTGCACTTAAAACAGATGCTACTGTATCTGCAAATTCCTTGGACATATTCCTTGAATCATATGCTATACAAATGGATGGATCTGTTTCAGTATCATTTAAATATTTAGCAAAACCTTGCGTTGCCTTGGATACTGTGTAAATATTCATGCGGTTAGATCCTGCACCTAGAACTCCCCTTAATCCACCTGTTCCAAATTCCAGATTCTTATAAAACCTATCCTCTATTTCCTTTTCATCTGTTAACAGCTCTAGTTCTTTCTTAGTCACACTATCTACCACATCACTATTTAACCATTTTAAATATTCATCTTTATAAACCACTTAAATTCCTCCTACTTTCTTATTATTCCTACTATAAAGTCCGCCTTATATTATACAAATAATACCATATTATTGCTAGTAAGAACTTTCTACAGGGTTAGACAATTATGTAGCATATTATACTGGATATATTGAATAACTTCAATATATCCAGTATAATATGGGTGTAATTAATATAAAATAATATATCTTAGTATAAATATATTTAGGAGGAATTTATGTTTAAGAAGACTTTACGCACACCTTGTCATGAAGTAAATGAAATAATACAATATCTAGACACAATGTTATCAGGTGGCAATGCCAAGCCTCCTAGTGTAACAAAAAATGAACACGTCCATATTTTAAATTACTTTGAAAAATTATTAGGTAACGAGAAAAAGATGTCTCAGTCTGCTAGGGATATTTTAAATATTGTAAGTTCCCTAAGCTCCTTTGATGTTGGCATGTCTCATATATCCTCTAAGCTAACAGATTTTGCTGGTGAAATGTCATCACTTAGTGAATCTAACCTTGCCATAGTCCAGCAAACAACAGCAGGAATGAGTGAGGTAAAGAACTCTATTGATATGACTGCAGTTACACTAGATAATCTAGCCAACGAGTCTGAAACATTAGCTAATAAGAATGACGAAAGTATAAGCCTACTCCAAGATGTTCAGGACCTAAAAGAAGATGTTCTTGAGAACACTACCATTATGAACGAAAAAATCCAACAATTAGCCCAGCTAGCTACAGAAGTTGGAAAAATAGTAGAAAGTGTACAGCTTATAGCAGAACAAACAAATCTACTGGCACTCAATGCTACAATTGAAGCTGCTAGGGCAGGGGAAAACGGTCGAGGATTTGCAGTTGTTGCTACAGAAATTCGCCAACTAGCAGACGACACAAAAGAAAACCTTGATGGTATGACCCAGTTTGTTAGTCATATACACCAAGCAGCTGAAGAGAGTGTAGAAAGTTTAGATAGCACCCTAGAGTCTACCAATCAAATGAGTGATAAAATTGAAACAGTTTATGATACCATAACTGTCAATGTTGATATGCTTAAAAATGTTATAGATGATGTTGATAATATTAACCAATCTATGGATGGAATCAAAAGATCAGCAGATGAAATAGACCAAGCAATGGAATCTTCTAGCTCCGATGCTGAAACCCTTAGCCATATGACCTTGAACATACATGAGGAAGCCACCCAAAGCGTTGAATATGCTAATAAAATATCCCTTATAGATGATGAACTTTCCCATATTGTGGGTGAAATGTTTGATAATCTTAAGTGTGGTAGATATGCAACAACTAACAGGGAACTGCAAAATATTATTAATAAGGCCAAAGAAAGCCATAATCAGTGGCTAGATGACCTTGATACTATGGTTGATAATATGGAAATATACCCACTCCAAACAGATTCCAAAAAATGTGCCTTTGGACACTTTTATAACTCTATAGGGGTTAATCATCCTGAAATTAAGGATGACTGGAATAGTGTGGATAAATTCCACGACCACTTCCATACATTAGGGGATAAAGTTATTGAAGCTATAAGTTCCAATGATAAACAGGCAGCTAGTAACTACCGCACAGAAGCCCGAGATGTATCTAAAGATCTAATAAATATTTTGGATAAAATTCATAGTAAGTTAGATAATATTAGCGAAATAAATTTGTGCTAATATTTGTTAATGCTATTCCAATAATATCAGAAATTATGCATCATTATCCTATAAATAGATAAGTAAAACAAAAAAGCAGATGATTAAATTCATCTGCTTCTTTAATGACTTTTAGGTTTGCAATTTGGCTTGCAATTTCTATTTTTAAGGTTTTATCAAACACACGCAGTAGGATTCGAACCCACGACACCTTGATCCGAAGTCAAGTGCTCTATCCAGCTGAGCTATGCGTGCTTACATCACTATATTACTTAGCCATATTTATTATATGACTAAGTAGTTTATAAATCAAGGATTAGTTCTTATAGTTAGTATAAAATATATTAAACCATACCTTTAACTTTCAATTCTTCTCCCATTATTATATGGAACAATTCCTTGGGATTATCCCCAGCATCCAATAAACTTTCCATAACAGTAGGCAGGAGTAAGAAACCTAAAAATATTCTAGCCATATCACCTTGATCTATATCCCCTGATATTTCACCCTTTAACTTGGCCTCGGCACATAAGTCCTTAAAAATGTCTATCATACTTAGGTTATTATAATACTTAAACTCTTCTTCATCTTCTATCCCTGAAAAAAAGTAGATAAACTCTGCCTCTGATAGCTTCATATCATTATTCTTAGGGCCATCTTCTAGCAAATAATATATATATAACTTGCTAAAATTAGGATACTTATTCTCTTCATTAAACCATTTATAAATACACTGCATTTGCTCTTTAAAGGGCATATCATCATCCCAGTTCTCTATTCTTATCATAAGCTTAATAGTAAATATCCGTATATAATAATAGAATATATAACTCTTCTGAGGAAAATAATTAAAAAAAGTCCCCCTGGATATATGGCTCTTTTGGCAAATCTTATCCACACTAATATCATCTAGTTCCTTATCCTCAAGAAGCTCCATAGTAGATTTCAAAACAGAATTCCTTGTTCTTACAAACTTTACCTGCCTAAGAGGAAACTTCTCCAATGATCCGTACATTATATCACTTCTCCTATATATTATAGTAAATTATCACCTTTATACTTTTAAATTATGGTCCATTTTTTAGATATTTATTCAAAAATATTTTCTTATCTCATTTATATAGTTGAAGTTTTTCCACAATGTATTATAATAACATAGTATAGTAATGTATTAAAATAAATTATTAATAGAGGTGAATTATGCGTAAACCAGACACATTAGAAGAAAAAGCTGAAATTTTAAAGGCCCTTGCACATCCTGCACGTTTATGTATCGTTAAGGGTCTTCTTGATAAAGGCAAGTCAAATGTAACATATATGCAGCAATGCATGGACCTACCCCAATCTACAATATCCCAGCACATTGCTAGACTTAGGTCTTCTGGTATAATACAGGGAACTCGAAAAGGTCTTGAAATTCAGTATGAGGTAGTTAGCCAACCTGCAATAGATATTGTTAATGCTATTTTTAAAGAAGAATGAAGGACTATCATATAAAACGTCCCTTAATTATCCTATTATCTCTCCTTCTTTTTAGCCAATCTATACTGGCAGGACCACTACCAGATATAAGGGGTGAAAGTGCCTTCCTAATGGAAAGGTCAACTGGAACTATTTTATATACTAAGAATGCTAATATTAGAAGGTATCCAGCAAGTACCACTAAAATACTAACATCTATCTTATCCATAGAAAATTTGGATCTGGCTGCTTATATAAGTAAGTCGGAAGACTCTATTAGAAGTATACCCTCTGATAGTAGCCACATCGGGCTTGAAGTTGGGGATAGCTTTTCTATTTTAGATGGCATACATGCTGTTATGCTAGGTTCTGATAACTATGTTTCCCATGACCTAGCAATTAACCTAGATGGTTCTATAGATAATTTTGCAGATCGTATGAATAATAAAGCCAGGGAAATAGGGGCTAATAACAGTAATTTTGTAAATCCTCATGGCTACCATGATCCAGGCCACTATACAACCGCCCATGACCTAGGGCTTATTATGGACTATGCCTTTAAAAACAATGACTTTCGTAATCTTGTTAGCCCGCCTAACTATATATTAACTAGGGTCAATAATATGGCGGATCCTATTAAGTTCGATAATACTGTACAACTTGTAGATCCTGAATCACCATACTATAATCCCTATGCCCTAGGTGGCAAAACCGGCTTTACCAAGGCTGCTGGCAGATGCCTTGTGGCAGTAGCTGAAAAGGAAGACATGGAACTAATAGGAGTTGTACTTAAATCCACTGAAAAGGACTTATTCAATGATATGAATAATCTTTTTGACTATGGTTTTGATAACTATAAACTTAGAGACAATGATGAAAATAGTTATATAATAAACTATAGCTACTCTCCATGGGCCAAAGACATAGTTAGGTTTTCACTAATCAATAATCTTGCAGATAATACTATGAGTAACTATCAAAGTAGCATTACTAAAGAGGATTTTATCCAGCTACTTATGAGGACAGTATATATATCCCAAAATAAGAATCTAGAAGGCTTCTCTAGTGAGTCTTCCATAGGAATGGCAATAAAACTTGGAATTATTCCAAATGACTCTTATCTTAGCGGACTTAAGGCCCCTATTACAAGAGAAGATGCTGCAAAACTAACATCAGACCTTCTCCGTTCTATAGGTTATGACCCTGTCCCTCTCCACAACCCTCATAACTATAAGGATGAACATTTAATTAGTCAAGATAACTTACCTGCCATTTATTATTTACAAAGCAGAAATATTATGGGATCTATAGATGAAGATTATATATATCCTAAGGAACATCTTACTTATGAGGCAGCTCTATCTATAGTTAATAAACTATATAAGCTATACTCGACTAGTCCATATAGTTATATAAATATAACCCAAAAAAGCTACTATAAATCTTATAGTAGCTTTTTTAATCTTTGATTTAGTATTTCTGTGAATTCCACCATTTTTTATCTTCTAGGTTGTTATAGTATCTTTGGACTGGCACAATATTGCCATCAGAAATATTAAAGACATGCCATATAACTCCCTCTTTATTAGTTGGTACATTAAAACTTCTAACTAATCCATTCTTATTATATACATCCACCTTGGCAAATGAATTAGACATCTGGGTCGAATTGTAATTACCATATGCACTATTGGTAAAGTCGCATACATAATACTTATAGATACCTTTTTGCAAACTATCTATGGTAATGGTCTCCGGCCCATAGCCATCTACATCATCCCTATCAAGTAGGCTATTGCCAACTTCCCTATTATAGTAGGCTATATGCTGCTCATCTGGGAAGAAAAGATGTGAATCAAGGTCTGGTGGGGTATTCCCCCATGATAGGACAATCCTAACCTCATCACCCTTTACCTTTGGAACAACACTTGAATGATATACCCAACCATCACTAAATGTAGAGAGTGTAAAGTAGGTACTTGTATAGCCTGGTGACTGGATTTCGGCTGTATAATTCCCTGGATAAAGTCTAACATCATAATAAAATGGTTCATACATATAGTCATCATATAAATACTCATCATCATATAGGTAATCGTCATACATATAATCTGGATAATAATCACTTAGGTTAAATTGCTTTACAATTGTACCTTTCTTATTATTTATACCTGATCTTATAATGACCTTGGCATCATTAATATTTTCCCCATGCAAGGCATCTATTAAGTTTAACCTAATAGTGTACTCACCTTGCCCTTCCCTATACATATATATATTCTCCTGGAATGAACTTACGGCATCTATAGATGTATCTACATCATAGATAGTTGTACTTACATATCCAGCCTTACTTATATCTATCCTATATGATTTGGTATGCATGGGTACCTTTAAGGTATAAGCACCATCAGGTTTGGTAATAGTTTCTGCAACTAGAACACTATAATCGTCTGAGAAAACTTTAAGATGTGCACCCTCCATTGGGTTACCGGATTGATCTAATACATAACCTGTTAGCTCAGTTATACTAGGTGTTTGCAGCACCTTATTATACAAGTTATATGCTGAATTTATCATATCTTTTTGCCTATTAGCAAAATCTAGTTCCTTTTCTTTCCTATATTCCTCGTCATCCCTTGGCTTTACATAGTCTTTCTTTTCTGTATCTACATTAGATAGGTCTTTGTATTCCTTGGTCACCCAGCTAAAGCCTTCCTTAACATGATAATAATCTGTTTTCTCAAACATATCATTAGAGTTCTTATGAATTTCACGCCACCTTACAATTGCATCATCTACTATATAGCACCTTTCCCCTGGGAAATCTTGCTGGGCCGCAACAGGCCTATAATAATTTTCATGGCGCTGGAATATAAAATATACCTTTCCATCTTTAAAGTAATAATCTGTTATCTCCAATGTATCTGCTAGGTGTTCTATGGTTACTATCTTTCTAATATCCCCAGTTTCCCTTTCCATATAAACATCACAATCTATATTATTATTAGTTTGGGCATTTATAAGCTGCTTCTGGATAACTGAATATGTTGCCAGTTCCCTGTTTACTAGGTCAAATATAGCTATTGCCTCGTCAGTCCTAGAATGTAGTTGCTTATCTCCTGGTTTAAAGTTATCTTCAGTAAAATTAATAAGCATATTATCTTCTAAGTTCCCCGTATTTATAAGGTTAATAGTATTATAAAACGCCTCCTCTTCCGACATAACTCTAACCTTGCACTGGGTTTCTAGGCTTCCATTCTTATCTCTTACCTTAACTATCCCTTCACTTCCTGGAAACCTACTATTTACATAGCCTGCTGATGAAATCTTAATATTTTCCTGGGATGATTCCCATTCTAACTGGGATAAATCAGCATTTTGAGGATATGTGTATAATTGTATTTGCTGGGTTTGTCCAGGCATAAGGGTTACTTCTCTGTATACTGGCAATATCTCCTCTAGCTTGTCTTCCTTTACTGCATCTTCACCGCCAAGTCCCTCATTAGAGCTTTCATTAAAAGCTGTACTTAGTGGTGTTGTATTCTTAGTTAAAAATAATAAGGCTGATATCATAAAAACCAAGACTACAGTAAGAGATGCCGTTCCTATTATAGGCCAACTCAAAGGTTTTTTCATATCTTACTCCTTCCTCAAAATAAGCTTTTGAATTATTTCATTCCCACTGTGATAATAAGCGCTAATTCCTTCTTCATCACTAATAATCTCTACATCATACTGAGGCTGTTTGCCTTTTTCGCTTAATATAGTTTCTGCATTTATGGGAGACCCATTTACCATAAGCTGGCCGCCTTGGTAACTGTAAGCCTTATTTTGATATAAGTAGTTTAATAACAATCTAGAAAATTCCCTATGATATTGCATCAAAGCATAATCAAGTTCATTTTGTGATAGTTCAATTAACCTATCTGCCTGTAAGGTATTATTATGAAGGGCTTGAAAGTCATTACAGATCTGCCTTATACCATCATCTTTAAGTATAAGAGCACAACTTTCTAAAAGCTGCCTATCTGTTTGGAAGTTTGACACCCACTTAATTAAGCCCTCCTCAGAGTATCCTTCTAGGTTATCTAGCATCTGCGTAAATTCTTCAACCTTAGGCTCTTCTTTTTTGTATATATTCATCTTCCTACTATCAACTTGATCCTTGTAGCCACCAAATTTCTCCCTTATAAGTGGTAAATTATATGAATAACTACACACAATCCTATTATAATCATCAAGTTCAATCCTATTAATATATACTATATTATTATTGTTTAGATCCATTTCAATCTCTTTTGTAAGATTTAACTTCTTACTATAAATATTAGCTAGTAATCCTATTTTATGTTTACCCAACTTAAATCTGGAAAACAATATTTTTACCTTATTATCATCTTGCTTAAAATCAGTGTTTGCAACAAATGAGTATGTTCTACCCTCATCATCTACAATATTAAAATAACTAAGGTTTTCTAGAGCATCATAATAGTAGCTGTCAAAGTTATGATCTTTTAAATGATTAAAAACTAGTCCACTAAAATCTTCCTGGCTAATATACTGATATATATTTGACTCTGTAATCTCCATATTAGAAAGAGCCAGAAGGTCCTCACTAGTAATCGGAATCGTTTCCTCCATTATAATAGGCTGAGTTTGCCTATAACTAATTGCAGCTACAATAGAAGCTATTAGAAAACCCAAAAACAATACTAGATAAATAGTAATATGCACCCATGCCTTATACGGCTTTTTAAAGAAATCTATCATATTCTCCCCCTTTTATAATGATTCTATCATTATAAAGACAATCCTACTTTTCTATCTTGTCCACCCCGCCCATATATGGAACAAGTGCCTGTGGAATTATAATGCTTCCATCTTCTTGCTGGCAGTTTTCTAGGACTGCAGCTGTACAGCGGCCAACAGCAAGCCCACTTCCGTTTATTGTATGAACAAACTCAGCCTTTTCCTTATTACTATTTCTATACTTAATATTTGCCCTTCTTGCCTGGAAACTTTCAAAGTTTGAACAACTTGAAATCTCTACATACTTATTATAGCTTGGCATCCATACCTCAATATCATATTTAAGAGCAGCTGTAAATCCAAGATCCCCCATACAAATCCTAACTACCCTATAAGGAATATTTAATTTCTTAAGTACTTCTTCTGCATCACTAGTTAATCTTTCAAGTTCTTCATATGAATCTTCTGGTTTTGTAAATTTAACAAGTTCTACCTTATTAAATTGGTGCTGGCGAATAATCCCCCTTGTATCCCTTCCAGCTGATCCTGCCTCTGCCCTAAAACATGCTGAATAAGCACAATATCTAAGTGGTAAATCATTACCATCTAGGATTTGATTCTTGTACATATTAGTAACTGGCACTTCTGCTGTTGGTATTAAATAGTAATCTGTATCTTTAACCTTAAAAGTATCTTCTTCAAATTTTGGTAATTGGCCTGTACCCACCATACTATTTTGGTTTACCATAAAAGGTGGAAGTATTTCTGTATATCCATGCTCGGATGTATGAAGATCAAGCATAAAATTCATAAGCGCACGTTCTAGCCTTGCACCTAATCCCTTATATACTACAAAACGTGCCCCTGTAACTTCTGCACCTTTTTTAAAGTCTAGAATGTCTAAGTCTTCCCCTAGGTCCCAATGGGCCTTTGGTTCATAGTCAAAGTCTTTAGGCTCACCAAATTTACGAATTTCCACATTGTCCTCATCTGTCTTACCAGCTGGAACATCTGGGTGAGGCATATTGGGTATGCTAAGTAGTACATTATTTAAGTTTTCTTCTACTTCCCTTAAGTCTGCATCATATTCCTTAATCCTATCAGATAAAACCTTCATCTCGTCTAGGACTTTACTTATATCCTTACCTTCCTTTTTCATAATAGGTATTTGCTTAGATACACTATTTTGTTCCTGTTTAAGCTTCTCAACCTCTTGAAGTATTCCTCTTCTCTTGCTATCTAAGTCTGTAAATACATCTAGATCAAAATCATCACCACGATCTAGCAACATCTTTTTAACCCTATCTGTTTCTTCCCTTAACAATTTAATATCTAACACCTTATCCACTCCTTATCTTTTTAATATCTTCATTATAATAATAAAAGCCCGCCCCTCATATTATATGAAGGACGAGCTTTATATACTCGTGGTACCACCTTGTTTTGCTAGTAATACTAGCCTCTTTAATCATGCTATAAAGGGCATGCCCCTCCGGCTCCTCGCCGATAGCTCCGAAAGCGGAAATGTTTTGTTATGCTTGTTGATTTACACCACCATCAACTCTCTGCAAAGCATGATACAAATTTATTCTTTCATCATAGCTAGTATAGATTATAGATTTTATATGTAATTATTATAGCATATAAAACTTTTTTTGCAATAATGAATAAATCTTATTATTCTTGACCATAATATACTTGTACCATGTGTGAGGTACATCGCTAAATCCCCCTCAACCCAGGTTTCTCCCCCTGAAACCTGGGTTCTTTTTCTGCTTTTTTATTCTAACTATAAACTAGCATAGTTTATATATATTATATCTTTCTAATGGCATTTCTATAGTTTACTTAGTACTTTTAAATTAAATATGGATTATTTATATATCTAAATAATATTTTATGTGCAAAATTATTATTATTAGATTTTAAACTTCTTATTTTTCAGTTATATTTTTGTTATTTTTTAACAACTTCTTATTGACCACCTTATTAATATGTGGTATTATCAACTCATAAGTTAAATAGTTAACAAAGTTGATTAGGGCTTTTTGTCACTAAAGTATAGTTTATATCTTAATAAACTTTTTTATTTACATTGACCTGTTAATTCTTTAACACTCATTAGTAAAGCAAACAAAATTTATATATTAATAATAAACAGGAGGATCATTATGTCAAACAAAAAAGCTAAAACCATAGANCCACAAGTAATGGTAGATGAACTTGTAAAAAATGCAGAAAAAGCTTTAGAAGCTTATATTGATCTTAATCAAGAACAAGTTGATGAAATTACTAAAGAAATGGCCCTTGCAGGAGTTAGAGAACATATGCATCTTGCAAAACTTGCCGTTGAAGAAACAGGCAGGGGTATCTTCGAAGACAAGGTAACAAAGAATATTTTCTCTACTGAATATGTATATCATAGTATTAAATATGATAAGACTGTTGGCGTAATTGAGGAAAATGATGAAGAAGGCTACTATGAAATTGCAGAACCTGTTGGTATTATTGCAGGGGTAACTCCTGTTACTAACCCAACATCCACTACAATGTTCAAAGCTATTATTTCAGCCAAAACAAGAAACCCAATTATCTTTGGTTTCCATCCTAATTCCCAAAAATGTTCAGTTGAAGCTGCCCGTGTAGTTTATGAAGCAGCTGTAAAAGCTGGGGCACCAAAGCACTGTATACAATGGGTTGAGTTCCCATCTATAGAAGCAACTAATGCACTTATGAACCACCCTAATGTATCAATGATACTTGCAACAGGTGGATCTGGAATGGTTAAGGCGGCATATTCCTCTGGTAAACCTGCACTTGGTGTTGGCCCAGGTAACGTACCTTGCCTTATTGATAAAACAGCTAATGTTGAGCAAGCTGTAACAGACCTTATCCTTTCAAAGTCCTTTGACAATGGAATGATTTGTGCATCTGAACAAGCTGCTATAATTGAAGCACCTATATATGACCAAGCAGTAGAATATATGAAGAAACACAACTGCTACTTTGCAAGTAAGGAAGAAATTAAGAAAATAGAAAAGGTTGTTATTAACCCAGATACTCATATGGTTAATGCAGAAATTGTAGGTAAGTATCCTTTTGAAATAGCTAAACTTGCTGGTATTACAATTCCAGAAGATACTAAGGTACTTTGCTGTGAAATTGATGGTGTAGGACCTAAATACCCATTATCAAGAGAGAAATTATCCCCTGTACTAGCTATTATAAAAGCTAAAGATGCAGACCATGGAATAAGCTTAGCTGAAGCTATGGTAGAACTTGGTGGGCTTGGACACTCATCTGTTATTCATTCCAATAATGATGATACAATAGATAAGTTCGGTAAAAGACTTAAAACAGGACGTATTATTGTTAACTCACCATCAACTCATGGTGCAATAGGAGATATTTATAACACTAATATGCCTTCACTTACCTTAGGATGCGGATCCTACGGACGTAACTCAACAACTTCTAACGTAACAGCAGTTAACTTAGTAAATAAGAAAAGGGTGGCGAAGAGAAGAGTGAATATGCAATGGTTTAAGATCCCAGAAAAAATCTATTTTGAAGCAGGTTCTATTCAATATCTAGAAAAAATGCCTAATATTTCTCGTGCCCTAATAGTTACTGACCCATTTATGGTAGAAATTGGATACGTAGATAAGGTTATATATCAACTTAAGAAAAATCAAAATAATGTAGTTATAGATGTATTTAGTGATGTCGAGCCAGACCCAGATCTTGAAACAGTTAGAAAAGGTACTGAGCTTATGAATAGCTTTAAACCAGACGTTATTATTGCCCTTGGTGGTGGTTCACCAATGGATGCTGCTAAAGGTATGTGGTTATTCTATGAAAACCCAACTGCAGACTTTGAAGGAATGTCACAGAAGTTCCTAGATATTCGTAAACGTGTTTATAAGTTCCCTATACTAGGTAAAAAATCTCAGTTTGTAGCAATACCAACTACATCAGGAACAGGTTCAGAGGTAACATCCTTTGCAGTTATTTCAGATAGATCCAAAAACATGAAATACCCTCTTGCAGACTATGAACTAACACCAGACGTTGCAATTGTTGATCCGGATTTTGTTATGACAGTACCAGCAGGTGTAACAGCAGATACTGGTCTTGACGTATTAACACACGCTATTGAAGCCTATGTTTCAATCCTAGCATCTGACTATACAGATGCCCTAGCAATGAAAGCTATTAAACTAGTGTTTGAATACCTCCCAAGATCTTATAAAAACGGGGCAGATGACCCAGTTGCCCGCGAAAAAATGCATAATGCATCTTGTATGGCAGGTATGGCATTTACCAATGCTTTCCTTGGAATTAACCACTCCATGGCACACAAAATAGGGGCGGAATTCCATGTAGCACACGGTAGAGCAAATGCAGTTTTATTACCACATGTTATAGAATACAATGGTGCAACTACACCAAGTAAATTTACAAGCTTCCCTAAATATGAGAAGTTTATAGCACCAGAAAAATATGCTGAAATTGCGCAAGCCTTAGGCCTTCCAGCTTCTACACCAGAAGAAGGAGTTAAGTCCTTAGTTAAAGCTGTTAGGGACTTAATGAAGGAAGTAAATGTGCCAGCAAGCTTTAAAGAATGTGGTATTGATGAGAAAACATACATGGATTCTTTACAAGACTTATCATTTAAGGCTTTTGAAGACCAATGTACAACAGCTAACCCAAGACTTCCAAAAGTAGTAGAAATTCAAGAAATCTACAAAAAAGCTTATTTTGGCTAATACCAAGGTAGCATTAAATAGAAAAAGCCACTGGAGAATCTCCAATGGCTTTTTCTATTTATTCATCTATCTCCTTAAAAGGAGGTAATATTCCTGCTTTTTGGAAGGTCTTAAAGATTATTACTACTATAGGTCCTATTATAAGTCCTATTACACCTAAGATCTTAAATCCTATATACATTCCCATAAGGGTTACAAGAGTATATACACCTATCTGGCTTGATAGAACCCTAGGCTCCATTGTTTGCCTAACTACTGTAATAAGTCCATACATAGCCCCTAAGCCAAGTGCCATACTATAATGACCTAATACAAGATTATACAATGACCATGGTATTAGGAATAATCCACTTCCAAATATAGGTAGGGCATCTACAACACCAATAATAATTGATATTAGTATGGCATTATTTATGCCTAGAAGTAAAAATCCTATAAAGCAAATCCCTATGGTTACGCACATAAGTATTAATTGGGTGCGAACATAACCCCCTAGGGCGCTAACTAAATCCTCTTTTAATACATCCATCTTCTCTATCATACTACTTGGAATCTGAGCATGAACAAACCTTTGTATCTTAATATAATCCCTAGTCATAAAGAATATTGAAAGTAAGGTTATTATAGTCAAAAATAATATATTGGGTACTTTACTAACAACATTAATTGATCCCTTTGATAGAAATGGCCCTAGAAAGCTAGCCATACCTTGGAATAGCTGGTCTATGGTATTTTCTAATGTTATTGGTGAATTAAAGGATAAGATACTAAATAAATTCTGTGTTTTAGCACTAATATTATTAATTACTTCCATTATCTCATGCCTATATAAGGGTATCTTCTGATATAGGTTATTGGCTTGTGTGAAGATTTGCCTAACTAATGCAGTAATCCCCCAACTAATTGCCGAAAGCACCGTGACCATAGCTAACATAGTTGCTATCCCCCGCTTCATATGTAGCTTCTCATTAAGCCATCTTACAATTTTTTGTAAGCCTGATGCTATAATCCATGCAATTATAAATGGAGCCGTGTATGATAATAGATACTTGAAAAATAAGTATACTCCTAGTATACCTGCAAGGACAATTAGGACCTTTCTTCCTCGTTCATTATACCACTGCTTAAGTTCATTCATCTAAGCACCACCATCCTATAGTAAAGTTTACCCAATTTTTCTTATATTATATCACAAAAGTAGGGTCTATAGATATATCCATAGACCCTACTTTTATGATTATGCGACTGGGGAGATTTGAACTCCCACCCAGTTAAACCCGGACTAGATCCTTAGTCTAGCGCGTATGCCGATTCCGCCACAGTCGCAAATATATTAAATTACTTACTTTAGCCTGATTTATTATAGCAAAATGTATCTCTAAAGTCAACTATATGCTACTTGAGTTTCCGTATTTTCTAGGGAAGTCAAACATATGTGACACGTCTCTATAAATATAATGAAGTTACAGGTAAGGTTTAATAATTCTTATATTGCAGCTTCAATTTTGCTCCAATCAAATTCTTCTAATACTTGATTGGGTGACTTGAAATTTAATACTCTTCTAGCAATGTTATTATACCTACTTACATAGCGATTAAAAGATTTAATCATCTGATCATAGTTCTTAAATCGTCTTCTGCCATAAAATATATCGTTGTCTAAACGATGACTTCTTTCAACTTTACCATTTTGCCATGGAGAGTAAGGGCGTGTTCGTTTATATTTAATGCTTAGGGACTTCAATGTTCTTTCAAACAAACTTAGTTTATCCTCTATCTTAAAGACCTTCTTCATATATGCCACTAATTTTAGTAAATAACTTTTTCTCATAGCCAACCCCTATTCTGTAACTGATATAGAATAGCTTAACCATTTGTCTGTCTTTTACCAATTAAAATCGGAATTTGTGACATTTGTAAAAGCACCTTCAGACTTTGTGGTCTATAGTTAAACTGCAAAGTGACCTGAAAGTGCTGTTATCTTCATACCCTTCATTGATTAGCTACTTATTATTATTAAGCAAGCAACTAACATCATTATACATATTAAAGTCCATAATATACTTTCAAAGTCAGATTTACCATTTGATTTTATAAAATTATTTACACCTTTTAGAGTCTTTTTTATTGTTATATCTAAGCAATCATTAAATTCTATTTTATAGCCTCCCTGGCCCTTTATAAGTAAAATTTTTTCTAATAAAATGTTGTCTTCTCCAACCACATCCTTGATGATTTTCTTAATCATATCTTCATTTTCATCATTAATATTTATATTAAAGATTTGATAAATACGTTTTTTAGTGTTGTATATATAAACACTTGTAATTAAGAATAAGCTAGCATGAATACCCAAAGACCACAACACTATATTACTTACTGAATCTACTAACTGAAACATCATACTTAATAGAATAAGTAAAGGCACGATATAGGTTCTCTCACAGTAATTCTTTTTTTTCAACGATACCATAGCAAAATCCCAAGCCAGGATTAGAAAACTAACACAAGAAAGTACAAGCTTACCTACATTCAAATTTCTCCCCCCTTCTAAACCTATAAATACTCCTTACCACCACATCGGATTTTTATCAACTGTACTAAATTTCCCCTTGTAATACTTATATCCATACATAATGGGTTCATCCCACCCACTATATGAATTTTGTCTCACTGGGATAGTTGCTCCAGGTACACCAGAACTAGTATATGTTGTATTACTAATAATTTTTAATCCTTTAGTAAATATACCCTCTTTATTAGGAACGCAGCACTCAGAAATTGTCTTTAGTTCTCTTTCTGTTAAAGGTATTGTATTAATTTCAAACAAATTATTAGCTATCCATGTGACTACAGACTTTTCAACCTTATCCATGCTACTAGGAGCAACTTTAACTTCCCATGACACTTGATGCTGTTTTGTCCCTACAGAGATATTTCCTAAATCTTTCTCTGCGCCTCCACCGACCACTTCCATACCCTCAGGTAAATCTAAAGTTATATTGGCATTTTCTGCTGGTCCTGATCCTACATTTTGAATGTAGGCAGTTACTGTAAATGGATTAGGTGAATACTCTTCTTTACCATCGCTATCTTCAACTACCTCTAATTTCGTGGCACCACTTAAAGCTACTGCAAGTGGTGGCCTTATATAGATAGCAAATCCCTAGATTATTTCCCCCTAGCACTAGCTAAACTTTTTTAAACAAATATAAGGTCATAGGGAGAATTTTCTAGGTCCTTAATGGTTAACGAATCTCTCATATTTAGGCCTAATTCATCACCATAATAATATAGCTCAATATAAGTCTATAATAGAAACTTCATTATATACAATGCTAAAACAAGTAATCCTACTAACACAATATTATATAGCAAATATAGTTTGTTTTTTCTTCCACATTCCTGAATATATTCATTAATCTCTGTTATACATTCTTCTATAACTTCATTATTAGTGTTTTTAAAAATTATTTTACTTTGCATTACAGCCGTGTTCAATACTATATTTCCATCATGTAATTTGTATTTAGTTATTATCGAATCTATAATATTAAAAATATCTTCTTCGTTCCTTTTCTTTATATTATAAATGCTAAACACTTTAATCTTTTTCAAATGTCTATAGATACTTATAAATAATAATATTACTATATTAATTATTAATATTATTCTGAAGCCTTTATTTTTAATAGATGCCGAAATAACATTATCAGAAATTGCTAAAAAAACAGCCACTAACAAAAAAGTATACGTAGAGTTGCTATAATTTTTTTCCCCAAAAAAA